>Ga0209401_1000535_pt1 | contig 25785 bp, 26 predicted proteins | sample M_140807_MF_Meta_FD_187318 | JGI IMG/M metagenome (GOLD analysis project Ga0209401, IMG submission 187318) | Freshwater microbial communities from Lake Montjoie, Canada to study carbon cycling - M_140807_MF_MetaG (SPAdes) (version 2) | ecosystem: Environmental > Aquatic > Freshwater > Lake... | reverse complement strand
TGAACGCCACGGTGGTCAATATGCGTTGGGCCAAGCCGCTGGACCTTGAAACCTTGAAACACATTGCGTTGACACATGAGCGCTTTGTCACGCTAGAGGATGCCACGCGCAAAGGGGGTGCAGGCTCGGCCGTGATGGAAGCCTTGCAAGACATGGGCATTGCGATGCCCGTGTTGGTGGTGGGCTTTGAAGACGAATTCACAGAACATGGCGATCCGCAAAAATTGATGCAGCAATATGGCTTGACTGCACCCGGCATTCAAAACCGCATAGAAGCATGTTGGCCCGATATGAAAGCAACACCTTTGTTGAGGGTGGTGGGCTAATGGCTGTTTGGACTTTAGGGCTGAACCACAAAACGGCGCCGATTGATCTGCGCGAACGCTTCGCGTTTGCATCGGAAAAATTGGATCAATCTTTGAAAGGTTTGCGCCAAAGTTTCACTACCCACAAAGAAGTGGCAATTTTGTCCACGTGCAATCGCACAGAAATTTACTGTGCGGGTGATGAAGTTCAAATTCCGCAAACTTTGAGTTGGTTGGCCGATGCTGGCCAAACAAAAGTTGACGTTTTGGCCATGCACACTTACCGATTTGAGGGCGATGCGACGGCGCGACATGCGTTTCGAGTTGCCAGTGGCCTTGACTCCATGGTCTTGGGCGAGTCTCAAATCCTGGGGCAACTCAAAGAGGCCGTGCGCACGGCCAGCGATTCGGGCGCTTTGGGCACTACGCTCAATCAATTGTTTCAGCGTTCATTTGCGGTGGCCAAAGAAGTCAGAAGCACCACTGAAATTGGTGCCCATTCCATCAGCATGGCCGCTGCTGCTGTGCGCTTGGCAGGTCGTATTTTTGAAAACATCCAAGAAACAAACATCTTGTTTGTGGGTGCTGGTGAAATGATTGAGTTGTGCGTGGCGCACTTTGCCGCCAAGTCGCCCAAAACCATCACCATTGCCAATCGTTCTGCTGACAGAGCTGGCTTGCTGGCGCAAGCGCATGGCGGCAGAAGCATTTCCTTGGGCGATCTACCGCAAAGATTGCACGAGTTTGACATCGTCATCAGTTGCACCGCCAGCACCTTGCCCTTGATTGGTTTGGGCGCCGTGAAAAGCGCACTGCGCAAGCGAAAAAGCAAGCCCATGTTCATGGTCGATTTGGCAGTACCCCGTGACATCGAACCAGAAGTCAAGGACCTGCGGGATGTCTACTTGTACACTGTCGATGACTTGACAGAAGTGATCAACACGGGACAAGTGCACAGACAAGCGGCCGTTCAAAACGCCGAAGTGATCATTGACGATGGCGTGCAAAAATTCATGACATGGCTGGCACACAGAAGAGACGTGCCCTTGATTCAGGAATTGAATTTTCAAGCCGATCACTGGCGTCAGCAAGAGCTCATTCGTGCACGCAAACTGCTCGACAAAGGTCAAAGCATTGAAAGCGTTTTGGACGCGCTTTCAGTGGGGATGATGAAGAAAATGCTGAACGGCCCTCTGCGCGAGTTAAATCACACAGAAGAGCCGCAAAGGGTCAAAGCCCGCGAGGCCGTCAAACAAATGTTTTTAAGGCCCTGAGGGTTTGTGAGAAAGTGCTTAGCCTTTTTTGGCGTAAGCAGAGCACCAGCCATTGCCGGCTACTTGCTTGCCTGCAAACAAGGGGCAAGCGCCAGCCGCGTCAGTGGCCTTGCCTTGGAACAAAGCGCAGTTGCTGCATTTTTGTGTGGCAGCGTGCTTGGGGAATTTTTTAGCGTCTACTTTGGTCGAGTCTGCGGCGTAACCTAAAGCTGTGGCCTGAGGGTCTTTTTCGTTGACCAAGGCTTGCGCCATGGCTTGTTGGGCAGCCAAGGCTGTTCCGCCCAAAGCCACTTGCATCATGAAAACGCGACGATTGGTTTGTTTCATAAAAATCTCCAATAAGGTTGCTAAAAAATTTATACGGACGAATGTTAACTTTAAAAATGCAAGTTTGTCGAAGGCCATCGGTTCAAGGGTCATAGATTTTTTGCAGGTGGAAATCTCCACCCGCAAAGTTGCTCAGACGGGTCAAGGCGGCTGAACGATTTCTGGTACCCCAGTATGAGGAAGCCGCCTTGACCCGTCTGCGCAACCCCTCCCAAATGAGAGACAATCAACCCTCAACCTGACGCCTATGAACGCACCACCCACATCAAACACCACGTCGCCTCCTGAGCCTTCGAATGCGTCGCTCATGACCTCGCTGGAGAAGCGCTCTAGCATTTCACTGGCGGCCATTTATGGCCTGCGCATGTTGGGCTTGTTTTTGGTGCTGCCTGTGTTTGCCATCGAGGCCGCCCATTACCCTGGGGGTGACGATCCTGGCTTGGTGGGCCTGGCCATGGGCATTTATGGACTGACACAGGGCGCTCTGCAACTGGCGTTCGGGGCCGCGTCAGACAAGTTAGGCCGCAAAAAAGTCATCCTCTTTGGTTTGCTCATTCTGGCTTTTGGCAGTTTTTGGGCTGCCGCCTCAGACAGTTTGTATGGCTTGCTCATGGGGCGCGCTTTGCAGGGGGCGGGTGCGGTCTCTGCTGTGGTCACGGCCTTGTTGGCCGACCAAACGCGCGACTTTGTTCGAACCAAGGCCATGGCCTTGATTGGGGCGAGCATCGGGTTGATGTTTGCTTTGTCCTTGGTTTTAGCGCCCGCCCTCAACACCATTGCGGGCTTGTCGGGCTTGTTCATGCTGACGGGCCTGTTGGCCATCGGCGGCATGGCCGTGGTTATTTGGGCTGTCCCGCCCGAGTCAGCCCCGCTGTCTGCGGTACCCAAAGGCAGTTTGAAGGAAGTGCTGACGCACGTCCCTTCCCTGCGCAACAACTTGGGCGTGTTTGTGCTACATGCCGTGCTATTGGCCATGTGGGTGGCCGTACCCCAAATGATGGTGGATGCTGGCTTGCCCAAAGAACTCCATTGGTGGATTTACTTGCCATCCGTTTTATTTGGATTCATGGTCATGGGCAAAACGCTTTTCCCGCTTGAGAGAAAAGGCTATCTGCGCGCGGTGTTTTTAACTTCTGCCTTGGTCATCGCCCTGGTCATGTTCTGCTTTGCTTGGGTGGCGGGCGGTACGCCCAATTTGTGGTGCATAGCGGGCATTTTGTGTGTTTTCTTTTCGGCTTCCAACATTTTGGAAGCTTGTCAGCCTAGCATCGCCTCACGCGGCGCCCCGCCCCATGCGCGAGGCATGGCCATGGGCTTTTACAACACCTTGCAGTCGTTTGGATTTTTTGTGGGCGGGGCTGCAGGCGGCGCTCTCATGAAATCAGGGGGCGCGCAGGTTTTATTTGGTGTTTGTGGCCTGGCCACGCTGGTCTGGCTTTTGGTTGCATGGTTCATGGCGCCCATTGAAGCACCTGCCCGCTACCAAGCATAATTGCACCTGTTCATCGCAAGAGATTTCAAGGAAACAATCATGGCATCCGTCAACAAAGTCATTCTGATCGGCAACTGCGGCCGAGACCCCGAAATTCGCTACCTACCCTCCGGTCAGGCCGTGGCCAATATCAGCATTGCCACCACCAGTCGCCGCAAAGATCGCACCTCTGGCGAAACCGTTGAAGACACGCAGTGGCACCGCGTCACCTTCTACGACCGTTTGGCTGAAATTGCTGGCGAGTACGTCAAAAAAGGTCGTCCCATTTACATCGAAGGCCGCCTGAAATATGGCAAATACACCGACCAAGCTGGCGTTGAGAAAAACACGGTCGACATCATTGCCACCGAAATGCAACTGCTCGGCGGTCGTGAAGGCATGGGCGGTCCCAGCGGTGGCGATGAAGACGGTGGCGCACCGGCCCGTCGTCCTGCAGCAGCGCCCCGTCCTGCTGCAAGCGCGCCTGCCGGCAAACCCGCCGCCAAGCCAGCCAGTGGTTTTGACGACATGGACGACGACATTCCTTTTTAAGCCGCATTCGCTGTTAAAAAAGTCAAAAGCCTGCCCCTGTTGCAGGCTTTTTTTGCGCCCGCCTTTATACCCCATAGGGTATGTGATAGGATGCCAATTTGGTTGGAGACGACATGAAAAATAAATTTGCAAACGCACCACGTCTGACGCTTTTAAGTGCCGTTCTGGCCCTTAGCCTAGGCATGGTTCTAGACTCAAGCTTTGCGCAAACCACAACGGCACCCACCGGCCAGGCGATCAAGGTCATCTCAGCAGGCCAAAAGTCGGTCGCCAATGACAGCGACATCGACGGTGTGGTTGAAGCTGTGATGCAAAGCACTTTGTCGTCTCAAATACCAGGCCGTGTGCTCAGTCTGAATGTCAAAGCGGGAGATCGCGTCAAGGCTGGACAAGTTCTGGCCACCATTGACGACAGAGAAACGCAAACGGGCGTCATGCAAAGCCAAGCGCGATTGCAACAAAGTGAGGCAGAGTTGCGTCAACTTCAAATTGCATTGAAGCGCACACAAGAATTAAATGCGCAGGGTTTTGTCAGTTCGGCGGCCTTGGACCTGGCAGAGGCGCAATTCAAAGCGGCTCAGGCAGGTCGCGATCGGAATTTTGGTTTCCACCCTGCTCACGTTGGTGGTTATTCCTGTTTTGTATTTTTCGTTGTTTAAACCCAAGGAGTCTGTATGACTGTTGAACGTTACATCCGCATTTTTGCGGGGCTATTTATCTTGATTTCACTTGCATTGGGCATTGAGGGCAGCCCGTTGTTTGTCAGTGCATGGGCTTTGGCGTTTACCGCATTTGTAGGCGCCAACCTGTTTCAGTTTGGCTTTACCAATGCCTGCCCCATGGGTTGGATGTTGCGCAAATTGGGCGTGCCCGAGAAAGTCTAATGCGGGGGGGTGATCAATTGTCACACCGCTTTTCCCTATCATTCGCTGTGCCTCTCTGACCGAGGTAAAGTGATGCCCATTATTGAAATTCAATGAAAAGGCGCATCATGGACTTGCAACTCAAAGACAAAACAGCCTTGGTCACAGGTGCCAGTGTTGGCATTGGCCGCGGCATTGCCAAGGCCTTGGCCGCAGAAGGCGTCAAATTGGCCATCTCTGCACGCCGTGCCGACAAGTTGCAGGAAGTGGCCGATGAAATTGTGGCGGAAGGCGGGCATCGCCCTGTCATCATCGAGTCAGACCTTTACCCTGAAGACGCCGCCGCCAAACTGACCGCGGCAGCCATTCAAGGCCTGGGCCACGTCGACATTTTGGTCAACAACGCAGGGGGTTCACGCAGCTTCAAAGATTTGCATGTGAGCGAAGAAGCTTGGCAAGAGGCCATCACCCTGAACTTTCACCGTCCACGCCAAGTGGCCGATGCCTTGGTGGACCAAATGATTGAGCGCAAATGGGGCCGCATCATTAACATCACAGGCAAGAGCGAACCCGACCATGTGAATGGCGCCTTCTGTGCCAAGGCTGGCATTCACAGTTGGGCCAAAGGCTTGTCGCGCATGGTGGGCCCACACGGCATTACCGTGAACTGCATTCCGCCCGGCCGCATTCACTCTGAGCAAATTTTTCGCAACTACACCCCAGAATACCGTCAGTGGCAATGTGAAAACGAAATTCCCATGGGCCGTTATGGCGAGCCCGAGGACATGGCCAATTTGGTGACTTTCTTGTCATCGCCTTTGGCCAGTTACATCACGGGGGCTGTGATCCCTGTGGATGGCGGTTTGCGTCGCTATCAGTTTTAATTTGCAAGCAGTCAGCCTAAAAAAACCGATGCGACCACAATGTAGGCATCAAAGGAGACAGACATGACAAAAATGATTTCGAACAAGCGCCGGCGTGCAAGCACCTTCTTGGCCGGAGCCGCTTTGCTGATGGGGGGCTTAAGCGCCAGCCTGGCTTTGGCGCAGACGCAAAGCCAAGCCATCGCCAATTGGCCCACCAAATCCATTCGCTTTGTGGTGCCCTTTGCACCCGGCGGCACCAGTGAAATTGTGGCGCGCTCAGTGGCTGCTGAACTCACCAAGCAGTTGGGCGTGAGTGTGTATGTGGAAAACAAACCAGGGGGTGCAGGCGTCACGGCCATGGTGGATGTGTCCAAAGCCACCCCCGATGGTTACACCATCATCTTGGGCCACGTGGGCACCTTGGCGGTCAACCCCTACATGCTGAAAAATCAGCCCTACGACGTCAACAAAGACTTCATGCCCGTTACTTTGCTCGCCAAAGTGCCCAACGTGTTTGTGATCCACCCCGATGTGCCTGCCAAAAATTTCAAAGAGTTTGTGGCCTATGCCAAAAAGAATCCAGGTCAACTGAACTATGGCTCTGCAGGCAATGCCAGCGCAGGCCACTTGGCCATGGAATATTTGAAGCTTGTCACGGGCATGTACATCACGCACATTCCCTACCGCGGTACCGGGCCGCAACTCACCGATTTGTTGGCGGGCCGCACACAAGCCTCCTCTGCCGGCATGCCAGCACTGGGCGCCCAAATTCGCGCCGGCAAATTGCGCGCCATTGCCGTGGGAACACAGCAGCGAATTCCAGCCTTGCCCGACGTGCCCACGGTCGCCGAGTTGGGCTTCAAAGATTTTGAAACGTCTCAGTGGTATGGCATTTTGGCGCCTGCGGGCACACCGCCCGAGATTGTGAAGCGCTTGCAAGAAGAGTCTTACAAGGCCTTAAAGTCAAGCGCTGTGACGGAGCGCTTTGCCACCGACAACGCGGTGGGCGGTGGCGGGCCTTCCGCTGATTTTGCGGTCTTCATCAAAAACGAGCAGCGCATTTGGAGTGACATTGTGAAGCGCGCAGACATCAAGGCCGACTGATGAACATGCTTGGCAGATTGAGATCTTGGATGTCTTGGTGATTGGCGGCGGCAATGCCGCTTTGAGTGCGGCGCTCATGGCCCGCGAGGCGGGCGCCAATGTGTTGGTGTTGGAGTCGGCCCCGCGCGAATGGCGTGGCGGCAATTCCATGCACACCCGCAATTTGCGCTGCATGCACGATGCGCCGCAAGATGTGTTGGTAGAGGCTTATTCGGAAGAAGAATTTTGGCAAGATTTGTTGAAGGTGACCGGCGGCCTGACCGATGAGCACATGGCACGACTGGCCATCCGGCACTCACACCATTGCAGGCCATGGATGGTCAAACATGGCGTGCGATTTCAGCCCTCTTTGTCTGGCGCGCTCCACACGGCACGAACCAACGCCTTTTTCATGGGGGGTGGAAAGGCCTTGATCAACGCCTATTACAGAAGTGCAGAAAAGCTAGGTGTCCAAATTCAATACAACGCAGAAGTGAATGAGTTAGACATCGACAATGGCGTCTTCAAAGCGGCCATCGTGCGCCACAAATCGCCTACTGGCGGGGTACTTCGAACAGAGCGCATCACCGCCAAAACATGCGTGATGGCCGCCGGTGGTTTTGAGTCTAACTTGGCATGGCTGCGCGAAGCTTGGGGCCAAAATGAGCAGGGTGAATTTCCAGCCGACAACTTTCTCATTCGCGGTACCAAATTCAATCAAGGGACCTTGCTCAAACATTTGCTCAGCCTGGGCGCAGATCAAATTGGCGATCCCACGCAAGCACACATGGTGGCCATCGATGCTCGCGCACCTTTGTACGACGGCGGTATTTGCACACGCATTGACTGTGTGTCATTGGGCGTGGTGGTGAACAAAAATGCCGAGCGTTTTTACGATGAAGGCGAAGATTTTTGGCCCAAACGTTACGCCATTTGGGGCCGTTTGGTGGCGCAGCAGCCAGGCCAAATTGGCTATTCCATTACCGATGCCAAAGCCGTGGGCCGATTCATGCCACCCGTGTTTCAAGGCACTGTCGCGCCATCACTGCCAGAACTTGCACACAAGTTAGGTTTGAATGTCGACACCTTCATGAGCACCTTGAACGCTTACAACCAAGCTTGTGTGCCTGGCCATTTTGACCACACCGTGTTGGACGACTGCCATACCGAAGGCGTGACGCCAGCCAAGACACATTGGGCCCTGCCGCTGGACACGGCTCCCTTCTATGCTTACGCCGTCAAACCGGGCATCACCTTCACCTATCTCGGCTTGAAAACCGATGACACCACTGCCGTCCATTTCAACAACCAGCCAAGCCCCAATTTGTTTGTGGCTGGCGAGATGATGGCCGGCAATGTTTTAGGCAAAGGCTACACAGCTGGCGTGGGCATGACCATTGGCACCGCATTTGGCCGTTTTTCTGGACAGCAAGCAGCACGTGCCGCTTTGGGCACGCCAGACTCGGTGCCGCGATTGGCAGAGCAAGTGATGCAGGGCACAGCAGACAGGGACACGCGCATTGCCGCTTGAATCAAACACCATGCAAACACTTCAACAACTGACTCAGGAAGCGCAGGCCTTGGCGCGCGGTGAAATCGTTTTAACGGGCGCAGAACAAGAGGTCGCGCGCCAACTTCAAATTTGCAATGGCTGCCGCTATTGCGAGGGTTTTTGTGCGGTGTTTCCCGCCATGACGCGGCGCTTGGAATTTGGCAAGGCCGACATCCATTATTTGGCCAACTTGTGCCACAACTGCGGTGCGTGTTTGCATGCTTGCCAATATGCGCCACCGCATGAATTTGCCATCAATGTCCCCAAGTCGATGGCCATCGTGCGCGGGCAAACCTACGCCGATTACGCTTGGCCCCAAGCCTTGGGCAGCCTCTACAAAAGCAATGGCCTGACAGTGTCAATGGCCTTGGCCTTCAGCTTGAGTTTGTTTCTGATCCTGGCCCTTCAAAGCAATGGCACGCTGTGGGGCGGTCCTGTGCAAAATGGTTTTTATGCCATCTTTCCGCACAACCTCATGGTGAGCCTGTTTGCGCCCATTTTTCTGTGGTCTGTGCTGGCGCTGGCATTGGGCGTGACAAAGTTTTGGCGCACGGTCACGCCTGCCACCAGCGGCGCGCCCATGAGCTCTCCCGCTGCGGCGGAGGCGGCGCACGATGCCTTGCGATTGAAATACTTGGACGGCGGCCATGGCGATGGTTGTAACAACGAAGACGACGCGTTCACGCTGCTTCGAAAGCGCATGCACCACCTCACGTTTTATGGTTTCATGTTGTGCTTTGCAGCCACCAGTGTGGCCACGGTGTATCACTATGCCTTGGGCTGGCCCGCGCCTTATGACTTCATCAGCTTGCCCAAAATATTGGGTACCGTGGGTGGAATTTCTTTGGCACTGGGCACCTTGGGTTTATGGCGTTTGAATTTGGCGCGAGATCCCCAACATGGCGATGTGCAACAACGGCCGATGGACCGCGGATTCATTGCCCTGCTGTTCTTCATCAGTGTGACGGGTTTGGCCTTGATGTTGTCCAAAAACACCTCGGCCATGCCCGTGTTGCTGGCCGTGCATTTGGGCATGGTCATGGCCTTGTTCTTAACTTTGCCCTACGGCAAATTTGCGCATGGCATTTTCAGAACGGCAGCGTTGCTTAGATTCTCAGTCGAAAAGAGGCAGCCCAGCAAGTTGACATTGGGCTCAGACTAAGATCAAGTCAAGGTAACAGCGGCGTTGATGACGCCACCGCCCAAGCATACGTCGCCGTCGTACACCACAGCACTTTGGCCAGGGGTGACAGCCCATTGATTTTCTACAAAAGCCAAGCCAAATTCAGTGGCATTGGATGCGCCAAATGTGCACTGTGCATCGGCTTGTCGATAGCGCGTTTTGGCAGCATAAATTCCTGCTGTCGGCGCACGGCCTGAACACCAGCTGACGTCGGCCGCTTCTAGTCGGGGCGACAAGAGCCAAGGGTGATCATGCCCTTGCACCACCCATAAAATATTCTGAGCCATGTCTTTGCGAGCTACAAACCAAGGCGTGTGTTCACCGCTGCCGCGCTGCGCCCCTTTTTCTTTGATGCCGCCAATGCCCAAGCCTTGGCGTTGACCCAAGGTATAAAAACTCAGGCCCACATGCTTGCCGATGGTGCGGCCCGAGGGGTCTTTGATGGGCCCCGGCTCTTTAGAGATGTAGCGGTTCAAAAAATCTCTGAAAGGCCGCTCGCCAATAAAGCAAATGCCTGTGGAGTCTTTTTTCTTGGCATTGGGCAAGCCAATGTCTTCGGCAATTTGGCGCACCTGTGTTTTGAGCAATTCGCCCACCGGAAACAAAGTTTTGGACAGCTGCGCTTGGTTCAAACGGTGTAAAAAATAACTTTGATCTTTGCTGTTGTCCAAACCCTTGAGAAGCTCGTGCTGGCCGGTGCTGTCATTCAAGCGAACGCGGGCGTAATGACCGGTGGCAATTTTGTCGGCCCCCACGCGCAAGGCATGGTCTAAAAAAGATTTGAATTTAATTTCGGCATTGCAAAGAATGTCGGGATTGGGCGTTCGCCCGGCTTGGTACTCGCGCAAAAATTCGGCAAACACGCGGTCTTTGTAATCAGCTGCAAAATTAACGTGCTCAATCTCAATGCCCACCACATCGGCCACGGCTGCAGCATCGATGAAGTCAATGTTGGACGAGCAGAATTCGCTGTCGTCATCGTCTTCCCAGTTTTTCATGAAGATACCCACCACCTCATGGCCTTGCTTTTTGAGCAAGTGAGCAGTGACTGCGGAGTCGACGCCGCCAGACAAACCCACAACAATTCGGTGATGCTTCATGGTGCCAATTATCCCCTTGAACCAAACTCTATACTTGCAGGCAATCATGAACCCTTCCCAGCCCGTCAGCCGATTCTCGCAAGTGCGTTCAGGCATTCACATTTTTCTGAGCGATGTGGGCCGAGGCGTTCTCACCCTCACGCACAGTGGCCTGGCCATGTTGGGCTTGAGTCTGGTGCTGGGTTTGAGCGTGTCATTGCTGAGGCCCGACTTGCTGGCCCAATCCGAGACAGTGGTTTACGAATGGTTGCGTGATCGCCAATTGAGCCTTTGGTGGGAGCCACAAAACACCGCCGACCGTGCCACAGCCACCGACTTAAGCGACGTTCCCCGCAAACAAGCTGTCGTTGCCGCATGGTTGGCAAGCAAATACCGAGTGGCGCCAGAGCCTATTGCCGCTCTGGTGGCCGAGGCCTATGAGTTGTCAGAGTCGACCAAATTGAAGCCGCATCTCATTTTGGCCGTCATGGCCGTTGAATCCAGTTTTCACCCTTACGTGCAAAGCCCCGCTGGCGCTCAAGGATTGATGCAAGTGATGACTGACATCCATGTCCGAAAGTATGAAAAATATGGCGGCAAAATGGCGGCCTTCGACCCCTTGACCAACATGCGTGTGGGCGTCCAAGTTTTGCATGAGTACATCAAACTCAAGGGCAGCGTGGAGGACGGTTTGTTGTTCTATCTGGGCGGCGATTTGGTCCAAGGCGAGACCGGCTATGTGGCCAAAGTCTTGGCCGAACAAGCCAAATTGGACGCGGTGGCCGCAGGCCAAAAAATCAGCACCCAACCCTAAGGGTAAGCGCCTTGTGAATCTGTGCATTTATCAAGCACAATTGAAAATGTAAGTTTTGTAAGAATTCAAAAACATTTCGGAGGCAATAGAACAATGACTGAAGAACGTGTTTGGTTAGACAGCTACCCTGAGGGCGTGCCCGCCGACATCGACGCCTTTCAGTATGAATCATTGGTGGGTTTGATGGCAGACAGCTTTGCCAAGTATTCAAACCGAACGGCATACAGCTACATGGACCACAACATTGGGTACCACGAAACCGATGTGAAGAGCCAAGCCTTGGCGGCCTACTTTCAGTCTTTGGGCCTAGACAAAGGCGACCGTGTGGCCATCATGATGCCTAACGTGCCGCAATATCCCGTGGCGGTCGCGGCCGTGTTGCGGGCGGGCTTGGTGGTGGTCAATGTGAACCCTCTGTACACCCCTCGCGAACTGGAGCACCAGTTAAAAGACTCGGGTGCCAAGGCCATTGTGATCATCGAAAATTTTGCCATCACGCTGCAAAAGTGCCTGGCCCAAACGCAAATCAAACACATGGTGTTGTGTGCCATGGGCGACATGCTGCCATTTCCCAAAGGGGCGTTGGTCAACTTTGTCGTTCGAAGTGTCAAGGGCTTGGTGCCCAGCTTTTCATTGCCAGGTGCTGTTCCCTTTCGGCAGGCCTTGAGCCGTGGTCGTCAATTCACATTTGTTCCTCCCGCGGTGAAAGGCAATGACATTGCGGTCTTGCAATACACCGGCGGTACCACCGGCGTGTCCAAGGGCGCGGTCCTCTTGCACCGCAACGTCATCGCCAATTTGCTGCAGTCTGAAGCTTGGAATGCGCCCGTGATGAAGCGCGTGCCTGCCAACGAGCAGCCCACCTCAGTGTGTGCTTTGCCGCTTTATCACATCTTCGCTTTCACGGTCAACATGATGCTGGGCTTGCGCACTGGGGGCAAAAACATTTTGATCCCCAACCCGCGCGATTTGCCAGCGGTGTTGAAGGCCTTGTCAAAGCAAACATTTCACAGCTTCCCGGCGGTCAATACCTTGTTCAATGGCTTGGCCAATCACCCCGATTTCAACACGGTCAATTGGAAAAATTTGCAGGTCTCGGTGGGCGGCGGCATGGCTGTGACCAGTGCGGTGGCTGCCTTGTGGTTGGCCAAAACAGGCTGTCCTATTTGCGAAGGCTATGGGCTGTCTGAAACCAGCCCTTCGGCCAGTTGCAACCCCACCACCAGCACCCAATTCACGGGCACCATTGGCGTACCTTTGCCCAGCACTTACATGAAGCTCCTAGACGACGAAGGCCTTGAAGTCACCACCTTGGGCCAACCTGGTGAGATTGCCATCAAAGGCCCTCAAGTGATGGCCGGCTATTGGCAACGCCCCGACGAAACTGCGCGTTGCATGACGGCAGATGGCTATTTCAAATCGGGTGACATTGGCATTTGCGATGAAAAAGGCTTCTTCAAAATTGTCGATCGCAAGAAGGACATGATTTTGGTCAGTGGCTTCAAGGTCTTCCCCAACGATGTGGAAGAAGTGGTGTCCATGTGCCCCGGCGTGTTGGAGTGCGCGGCAGTGGGCGTGCCCGATGAAAAAACCGGCGAAGCCGTCAAGTTGGTGATTGTGAAAAAAGACCCCAGCCTGACAGAGCAAGCCGTGCGCGACTATTGCCGTCTCAACCTCACGGGCTACAAACAGCCCAAGTTGGTCTTGTTCAAAACAGAGCTGCCCAAAACCGCAGTGGGCAAAATTTTGAGGCGCGAATTGAGAGACGTGCCAGCCTGATTTATTGCAGCCAACCACGCTTCCTAAAGTACCACATCGGTACCACCGCACTGGCCACCATCAGGCACAAGGCGTAGGGGTAGCCCCAGTCTTTCGTCAGTTCAGGCATGGATTGAAAGTTCATGCCGTAGATACTGGCAATGAGCGTGGGCGGCAGCAAAGCCACACTGGCCACCGAGAAAATCTTGATGATTTTGTTTTGGTTGATGTTGATGAAACCCACGGTGGCGTCCATCAAGAAGTTGATCTTTTCAAACAAGAACTCCGTGTGCGAATCGAGCGAGTCAATGTCGCGCAAAATTTGGCGAGCCTCTTCAAATTGTTCGGCGTTCAGCATCTTGCTGCGCATCATGAAACTCACTGCACGTCGGGTGTCCATCACATTCCGCCGAATACGGCCATTCAAATCTTCTTGCCTGGCGATGGCGCCCAGCACTTCACCGGCCATGGCATCGGTCACGTCGCCCGACAGCACCAACTTGCCGGCGATTTCCAATTTGTCGTAAATGTTTTCCAGCGTGTCGGCGGAGTACTCTGCATCGGCGTCGAACAATTTGAGAAGCACGGCCTTGGCGTCTTCCAGCAAGCCAGGCGCACGGCGCGCGCGCAGTCGCAGTAATCGGAAGACGGGCACATCTTCTTCGTGAATGGAAAACAAGACGCCCTTGCTTCGCAAGTCGGCATTCTCTTGATTCAAAATAAACGCACATCGCACGGTACGAGGCTCGTTTTCATCGGCAATCAAGAAGTCGGAACGAATGTGCATCTCGCCGTTGTCTTCTTCATAGAAGCGCGCAGATTCCTCGATGTCTTCGTCCATCGCGTCTTCTGGAATGGACAGGCCATAGTATTGTTTGATCCAGCGTTTCTCTTCCAAAGAAGGCGATTCCAGATCAACCCAAATAGGTTGAAACTTGGACAATTCTTCCAAAGATTCGATTTCTTCCTGGACCAAACGGCCGTTGGAGAGGGTGAAAATATTGAGCATGGCAGGTCTCTTTCAGCCCCAAGCAATGGGGGCCAAGTGTTCGAAGGGGCGGCGATGGGGTGAAGCAGCTTTCGAACGACTGGCGGGAACTGCACCAAGGTGTGCAGCCAAGAGACCATCTCATCCGAAAGCTACCGACTAGGGTGGCTTTCCACGGAGCAAACTCCAAAATAATGATGGGACGAATTATGTCACTGAATCGGCAAAAAAATCCAAGAACTCTTGCTTGCGTTGGTTCACGTCATGGGCGCCTAACTCCAACAAGACGCGCAAAAATCCAGGTTCAAAAAGCAAGTAGCTAGACAGCGCGGCGCCAGAGCCCTTCAAGGCCCCCAAGCCCTCGAGCACCCGATGAACGGAGAGTGGCAATTCGTGCACGTGTGCTTGCGCAATGGCGTCCAAAGATTCGCTGGGCTGCAGGGCCATCACTTGCACTTCTCGAAAAGGCAAAGATTGCGCCAACTCGCTGCTGTGGTGTTCGGTCAAGTGTTGCTTGAGTTGATGAATGCTCTGATTCACCCGCTGCACCTGCTCCACATCGGCCATCAAGGTGTCATTGAACACGCTGGCCATGGCATGGCCCGCGATATTGCCCAGAGTGGGGCGATGTTTGTGCGCGGCGGCCTCAGGCTTGTCAAGCTCGCCTTGGCCCCACTGTCCCATTTGCACTCTTTGCGGCTGGCCCACGCCAATGGCCAAGACCTTGTCGGCGCCAAGGTGCACCGCAGGCGACAGGGGAGAACTTTGCCGCATAGAGCCGTCGCCAAAATATTCCATGTTGCCGTCTACCCAAAGTGGTGTGGCGGGAAATAAAAATGGAATGGCGCTGGAGGCCATGAGATGCTCAATGGTGATGTCTTGCAATTCTGCCCGTCGCCCTGGGCGGCTCCAAGTTTGAGTGTCAGATTTTCCGTCGGTTTGACAAAACGTCCAGTGCACACCGGAGCTGTAGCTCGATGCCGTAATGGCCAAGGCTTTCAAATGACCCTGCTTCAAAGCCAGGTCGATGTTGTTCAGGGCAATGCGCCGATGCAATGTGTCGACCAATGGCATGCTGTCCAAGGCCGAGCCATGCTTGCGTGCCGACAAGGTGAGGCCCAAAGCGGTAGCCCATCGGCTGAACTTGGCCAGCGGTGTCTCGGGCAGGTGATAAACCAAATGCGAATGCAGCCCGTGCCAAAAATCGCCCAGTCCCAGCAAAGCATCCAAGCCGTCGATGGCTCGGCTGGCCAAATAGGTGGCATTCAACGCACCGGCCGAAGTACCCACCAAGACTTGAAATGGAAACGCTGTCTTGGCCGTGAAGTGGCTGGAATGCCTTGATGACGCGCTGTCCCGCTCAGCCAATATTTTGGCCAAGGCTTGCAAGGCACCAGCCTGGTAGGCCGTTCGGGCGCCGCCGCCCATGAGCACCAAGCCGCGCGTGGTGCCAGGCACTTTGCCGCTCAAGATCCCGCCAGTGTGGGCATAGGGGGTCAGAACATCAAGGTGCATGTTCGAATGATAGAGTCAGCATGTTAGGAACCCTTTTATGACCACACATTTGTCGCCAAAGCGTGAACGCTGGCTTTTAATCACCTTGGCGAGCATTCAATTTACCAGTGTGCTCGATTTCATGATCATGATGCCACTGGGACCCCAGTTAACGCAACTCTTTGATATCTCTGCGGGCCAATTTGGGCTCTTGGTATCGGCCTATACGTTTTCCGCGGGTTTGTCTGGGCTCTTAGCCGCCACCTACATTGACCGCTTTGGCCGCAAGCAGATGATGCTGACCCTTTACCCCTTGTTTGGTGTGGCGGCCTTGGCTTGCAGTTTTGCGCCCACCTATGGTTGGCTCATCACAGCCCGGGTGGCTTCTGGTTTTTTTGGCGGCGTCTTGATGGCTTTGTCTCAAACCATTGTGGCCGAGGTCATTCCTTTTGAGCGGCGCGGGCGTGCCATGAGTGTGGTCATGACGTCCTTCTCGGTTGCCACCGTGGCGGGCGTGCCTTTGGCTTTGTTTTTGGTATCCCATTTCAGCTGGCACACCCCCTTCTTGGTCATTGCCATGATGGTGGCCATTTGTGCGGCAGGCGCCAGTCAAACCTTGCCCACTTTGAAGGGCCATGTAGAAGCGGCGGCGGCGGACAATGCTGGAGCCAGTTTGCTGACCAACTTGCGAGGCGTGTTGGTCGATCCCAACCACCTCAAGGCCTATGCCATGTCGGCCAGCATGGTGTTCACGGGTTTTGTGGTGGTGCCCTACATCACGCTCTACTTGCAAAACAATGCCGGTTTTAGCGCCAATGAAATTCCCTATGTGTACCTGTGTGGCGGGGTGGCCACCTTGATATCCGCTCGCTTTATTGGCCATTGGTCTGATCGTGCGGGCAAGGCCTACGCCTTTCGCTTGTTGGCGGTTCTCATGCCATTGCCATTGATCGCCATCACTTTGTCGGAGGTGCTACCCATGGCCGGTATTTTGGGGGTGGCCGCCATGCTGTTTGTGGTGATGAGCGGGCGCATGATTCCCGGCATGGCACTGATTGGGGCATCGGCTGATCCGCGTCGCCGAGGGAGTTTCATGACCTTGAATTCAGCGGTTCAATCTTTGGCCATGGGGCTGGCGGCATTGGCGGGAGGTCTTATTTTGGGCCGTGAGGCCGATGGCCATTTGACCCATTATTGGGTGGCCGCCTTGGTGGGAAGTGGCGCCAGTTTGCTGAGCTATTTCTTGGCCGCCAAACTCAAGCTCCATGGCGCCGGCAGCGCTTGAAGGCGCAATACTACGTCCCTTCAAGATGGGAATTTATCAGGTTTTTGCTTGAACGGGTGGACTCATTGAGCGAAAGCAAAGGTTAATGCCCGGCGCTTGCTTTTCCCAAAATCGGAGCGCATAGTGAACTCAGCCCACCCTCTCCAACCAAAATGGGTGGTTGTTTAACTCTGAGTGCATTGGGAGGCTTTTTTATGAATTTAACCATCAGTGGTCACCACCTCGAGGTCACGCCCGCATTACGCAGTTACGTCACGGGCAAGCTAGACCGCATCACGCGGCATTTTGATCAGGTGGTCGACGTCAGGGTCTTGCTTACCGTGGAGAAGCAAAAAGAAAAAGAAAAACGGCAACGAGCGGAGTGCAATATTCATGTGAAGGGCAGTGATTTGTTTGCCGAAAGCTCCCACCAAGACCTGTACGCTGCAGTCGATGAGTTGGTCAACAAATTAGACCGAAAAGTGGTGAAGCACAAAGACCGCTTGACCGATCACCATCACACCGCGGCCAAGCGAATGATGTGAAATTGCGCCCTGGACGCTGCAGGGTCATGACACCGCGCCCAGGGGCGCGGTTTTTATTTCGGGGCACCACTTTGGCCATTCTTGGATTTGACCCGTGACAAAGGTGCATAATCCGCCCTCGATATGAACAGACTTGCGAGCATCCTTCCCGTTGAACAAGTGTTGGTTGGCATTGAGGCCACCAGCAAGAAGCGTGCGTTTGAAGAGGCGGGTTTGCTGTTTGAAAATCTACATGGCTTGTCCAGAGCCTTGGTCACAGACAGCCTGTTTGCCAGAGAGCGACTGGGTTCAACCGGTTTAGGCCACGGTGTGGCCATTCCGCATGGTCGCATCAAGGGCCTCAAATCACCCATGGCCGCTGTTTTCCAACTGGCCCAAAGCATTGGCTTTGATGCCCCCGACGAGTTGCCCGTCAAAGTCCTTATTTTCTTGTTGGTGCCTGAAGCCGCCACCCAAAAACATTTAGAAATTTTGTCTGAAATCGCGGAGCTATTGGGCAATGCCAGTGTGCGAGACAACATGCTGGTCAGCAGCACGGCAGAAACCCTGCATGGCGTCATTGCCAATTGGGAGCCTGTGCCATGAAGCCTACCGCTGTCAGCGCCGACGCGCTTTTTGAAGACCACCGCGGCAAACTCAAATGGCAATGGATTGCAGGTTTGGGCGCGTCTGAACGCCGCTTTGACGAGGTGGCCGTTCGAGCCGCTCGTTCTGGCGCCGACTTGGTTGGCTACCTCAACTACATTCACCCCTATCGCGTCCAAATTTTGGGTGAGCGAGAGGTGGCTTACCTGACACGAGGTTCGGAGGAGGATTGTCTCCGGCGTGTCTCCCGCATCATCACCTTAGAGCCGCCGGTTCTGGTCTTGGCCGATGGCCAATCGGCGCCAGAGGCGCTCCTGAAGGTGTGCGAAGCTGCTCAGCTCCCCATGTTTGCCACGCCCGAGTCGTCGGCTTTTGTGATTGATGTGCTGCGGGCTTATTTGTCCAAGCACTTTGCCGACCGGACCACCATGCATGGGGTGTTCATGGACATCTTGGGCTTGGGCGTGTTGATCACGGGCGAGTCGGGTTTGGGTAAAAGTGAGTTGGGTCTGGAACTTATTTCTCGAGGCAATGGCTTGGTGGCCGATGACGCTGTCGATTTGTTTCGCATCAACCAAACGACGCTTGAGGGCCGATGCCCCGAGTTGTTACAAAACCTGCTGGAAGTGCGCGGCATTGGCCTGCTCGACATTCGCGCCATTTTTGGCGAGACTGCCGTGCGCCGCAAAATGCGCTTAAAGCTCATCGTGCATTTGGTGCGCCGCGAAAATTTTGAGCGCGATTACGAACGCATTCCCACCGAGCCCTTGATGCAAGATGTGCTGGGCATTCCCGTGCTCAAAGTGGTGATTCAGGTCGTGGCTGGCCGCAACATTGCGGTGTTGGTGGAGGCGGCCGTGCGCAACACTATTTTGCAAATGCGCGGCATCGACACCTACCAAGAGTTTGTTCACCGACAGCACCTGGCCATGGGCAAAGACTAAGCCCGCTGCTTCAATTTCTGATGCGATGGGGGCAAGGATTGCGAGTGCAGTGTGCGTACAAGCTCAATGCATGGTCAGCAATGACAAAGCCTTTTGACAGCGCGACATCATGCTGGCGCTGTTCTATTTCAGCGTCGTAAAACTCTTCCACTTTGCCGCAATCAAGGCAAACCATGTGATCGTGGTGATGCCCCTCGTTCAGCTCATAAACGGCTTTGCCGCTTTCAAAATGATTGCGGTTGAGCAGGCCGGCTTGCTCAAATTGCATGAGAACGCGGTACACCGTGGCGAGCCCAATGTCTGCATTGTCATGCAGCAGTTGCTTGAAAACGTCTTCGGCTGTCATGTGGCGCTGCAGCCCCTTTTGAAAGATTTCCAAAATCTTTTGCCGGGGGATGGTGGCCTTGAGTCCAGTGCTTTTGAGTTCGTTCATGTGTATTCAGAGGCAATGAAATGAGTGTCAATGGCGCAGGAAGCAACTGAAAGTATCACGCAGGGTTTTGACTCACCCTCCAGCGTCCAATGCTACCGCTACAATGACCTCATCATATGGCCTGCCAAGCATCCATGAAAAAACAAATTCAAATTTCTTCGCTCGCAATCCTCGGCTCACTGCCGCGCAATTCTTTGCTCTTTGCCTTGCTGGCCTCGGGTTTGATCAGCGCCTGTTCCATGCCCATGCTCAACCTGAGCAAGGCCACCCAATCGGTGCTTTACATCCCCGAAGTGGTTCAGGGCAATTTTGTGTCGCGCGAGCAAAAAGAACTTCTCAAGCCTGGCCTGTCGCGCCAGCAAGTCAAGGACGCTCTGGGCACGCCGCTGGTGGCCAGTGTGTTTCACGATGAGCGTTGGGACTATGTCTTCACCATCCGGCGCCAAGGCGTGCCGCCCCAAAGCTTTAGCCTGAGCGTTTGGTTCAAGGGCGATGTGCTTGAGCGCACCTCGGGCGATGAGCTGCCCAGCGAAACTGAGTTTGTCACCCAATTGGTGGCCAAAAAAGAGGGCATCAAAGTCCCCAATTTAGAAGCCAAAGAAGAAGACTTGCGCAAATACCCAGCACCTGTTCGCAAGGCCGATGCGAGTGTTGCCCCGTTATTACCCCTGCCAAGTTCTTACCCGCCCCTTGAACCCGCTGCGCCTTGAATCCTTGCGCATCGACATTGCCACAGCCTGATATGACCTCAGTTTCTGACATTCCCGCCCGCCAAATTCAACACGCCGTTGCCGTGGCAGGCGCTTCTGGCCGCATGGGCCACATGCTCATCGAAGCTATTGGCCAATCCCATGATTGTGTTTTGTCTGGCGCATTAGACTTGCCTTCCAGTCCTGCCGTGGGCATCGATGCCACCGCCTCGCTGGGCAAAGCCAGCGGCGTGATCGTGACGGGTCACCTGCAAGCCGGCCTTCAAAACTCGCAGTACCTGATCGATTTCACCCGCCCAGAAGGCACGTTGGCGCACCTCAAAGTGTGTCAGGCCTTGGGGGTTAAAGCAGTCATCGGTACCACAGGGTTCTCAGACGCCGAAAAAGCCGAAATTCTGGCTATCTCCAAAGACATTGCCATTGTCATGGCGCCCAACATGAGTGTGGGCGTCAACGTCACTCTCAAATTGCTCGAAATGGCCGCCAAAGCCTTGGCCACCGGCTACGACATTGAAATCATTGAAGCCCATCATCGTCACAAAGTTGATGCCCCTTCTGGTACCGCGCTCAAAATGGGCGAAGTCATTGCCGATGCTTTGGGCCGCGATTTGAAAGACTGTGCGGTGTTTGCCCGTGAAGGTGTCACCGGTGAGCGCGACCCTTCCAGCATCGGCTTTGCCACCATTCGCGGCGGCGACATTGTGGGCGACCACACCGTGTTGTTTGCCGGTACGGGTGAGCGCATCGAGGTCACTCACAAATCGTCCAGTCGCGCCACCTATGCGCAGGGCAGCTTGCGTGCGGTGCGCTTTTTGGCCGCGCAGCAAACGGGCCTGTTCGACATGTTTGATGTTCTTTCTTTGCGATAAGGTCTCCGCATGAGCTTACTGACCTTTTGGCTTGAAGGTGACTTTGTCACCCGCTTTGTGGCTGTTGCCCTGTTGTGCATGTCGGTGGGCACTTGGGTGGTCATTGCTTGGAAATGGACTGTGCTTCGCCGCGCACAACGCGACGTCCCTCAAAGCATCGCTGCCTTTTGGCAAGCCGCCCAATTTGACGACGCCATGCTACGCGTAGCCCCATTTGACCGAGATCATTGCGTCAAACCCATGTTGGACGTCACCGTCTTGCCTTTGGGCGGTACCTTGGCCGCCGCCGGGGAACGCGACCATCAGCTCACCCGGGTCTTGCGCGACAGTTTGCAAGCCACTGTGAGGCGGCTTCAATGGGGTCAATTGTGGCTGGCCACCGTGGGCGCCATTTCCCCCTTTGTGGGTTTGTTGGGCACTGTGTGGGGCATTTTCAATGCCTTGGGCGGCATGGCAGAAGCCGGCCAAATTACCTTAGACCGTGTGGCTGGCCCCGTCGGCGAATCTTTGGTCATGACAGCGGCGGGCTTGGCCGTGGCCATTCCCGCTGTGCTGGCCTACAACGTGTTGGGTCGCATCGTCGCTCAAGTCGAAATTGACTTGGAGGGCTTTGCCCAAGACCTTTTGAATTTGCTCACGGGCCGCCAGCGCTAAGTCGGCGCCTCTCAGGTCATTGCACTTCATGGCATTCGGTCGCTTTCCCCGCACCCCTCAGGCCAAGCCCTTCAGCGACATCAATGTCACGCCCTTGGTCGATGTGATGTTGGTGCTCTTGGTTATTTTCATTCTCACAGCCCCGTTGCTGACCAGCGCCATTCGGCTTGACTTGCCGCAGGCCAAAGCAGCGCAGGCCGGCGAGGCACCCGAGTCGCTCACCCTCAGCCTGAACCAGGCCAAAGAATTGTTTTTGAACGACCAGGCCATTGCCGCGGCCGCTTTGCCCGAGGCCTTGAAGCGCATGGCCGCCAAAAAGCCACACTTGGAGGTCCAATTGCGGGTCGACCAAACAGTGCCTTATGGTCAGGTCTTGGAACTCATGAGTGTGGCGCAGCAGGCGGGTCTGAGCCGCATTGGCTTTGTCACGGCGCCTGGGACGGGTGCTGCTGCACCTTGATGCAGGTCAATTGAGCGCCCTTCGCTCAGGCGGGAAAGTCACTCCGCCAAACACCTACAATTTGCACCATGCAAGACAAGTACAACCACCTCGAAGTTGAGCCCGCGGCGCAAAGCCAGTGGATTGCGCGCGACGCCTACCGCGTGACCGAAGACGCCAGTAAAAAGAAGTTTTACGCCTGCTCCATGCTGCCCTACCCCAGCGGCAAGCTGCACATGGGCCACGTGCGCAACTACACCATCAATGACATGCTCACGCGCTACTTGCGCATGAACGGCTACAACGTGCTGATGCCCATGGGCTGGGACGCGTTTGGTTTGCCTGCAGAAAACGCAGCACTCAAAAATGGTGTGCCCCCCGCCAAGTGGACCTACGAAAACATCGCTTACATGAAGAAGCAGATGCAGGCCATGGGCTTGGCCATCGACTGGAGCCGCGAAGTGGCCACCTGCGACGCCAGCTACTACAAGTGGAACCAGTGGTTGTTCTTGAAGATGTTAGAGAAGGGCGTGGCCTATCGCAAAACACAAGTCGTCAATTGGGACCCCGTTGACCAAACCGTGTTGGCCAACGAGCAAGTGATCGACGGCAAAGGCTGGCGCACGGGTGCGGTGGTCGAGAAGCGCGAGATCCCTGGCTACTACCTCAAGATTACCGATTACGCCGAAGAGCTGCTCGACTTTGTCACCGGTGATAAGTTGCCCGGTTGGCCCGAGCGTGTGAAGTTGATGCAAGAAAACTGGATTGGCAAATCCACCGGTGTGCGCTTTGCGTTCCCGCACGACATTCGCGGTGCAGACGGTCAGCTCATTCAAGACGGCAAGATGTATGTGTTCACCACACGTCCCGACACCATCATGGGTGTCACGTTCTGTGCGGTGGCCCCTGAGCATCCTTTGGCCGCGCATGCTGCGCTCACGCAACCTGCGTTGGCCACGTTCATCGAGACCTGCCAAAAAGGCGGCACCACCGAAGCCGAGTTGGCGGTCAAAGAAAAAGAAGGCATGCGCACGGGCTTGTCCGTCACGCACCCGCTCACAGGCAAGCCTGTTGAAGTGTGGGTGGGCAACTATGTGCTCATGAGCTACGGCGATGGCGCCGTGATGGGTGTGCCCGCGCACGACGAGCGCGACTTTGCGTTTGCCCTCAAATACCAATTGCCCATTCAGCAAGTGGTGGCCTCCAAAGGCATCACCTTTAGCCACACCGAATGGCACGATGGCTTTGGCGACAAAGCCAATGGCGTGCTGGTCAACTCTGGCCAATACGACGGCCTGAATTTCAAAGATGCTTTAGAAGCCGTGGCCGCCGACTTGGCTGCCAAAGGTTTGGGCGAGAAGAAAACCACATGGCGTCTGCGCGATTGGGGTATCAGTCGTCAGCGTTACTGGGGCACACCGATCCCGATCATCCATTGCGATGAACATGGCGCGGTGCCCGTGCCCGAAAAAGATTTGCCCGTGGTATTGCCGCAAGATTGCATACCCGATGGTTCTGGCAATCCACTGAACAAACACGAAGGTTTCCATGCGGGTGTGGTGTGTCCTGTGTGCGGCCAACCTGCGCGCCGCGAAACCGACACCATGGACACCTTTGTCGATTCGTCTTGGTACTTCATGCGCTATTGCGATCCCAAGAACACCGACCAAATGGTGGCCGAGGGCGCCGACTACTGGATGCCGATGGACCAGTACATTGGCGGCATTGAGCACGCCATTCTTCACTTGCTGTACGCGCGCTTCTGGACCAAGGTGATGCGCGATTTAGGCTTGGTGAAAGTGGACGAACCCTTCACCAAGTTGCTGACGCAAGGCATGGTGTTGAACCACATCTATTCACGTCGCACCGACAAAGGTGGCAAAGATTATTTCTGGCCCCACGATGTCGAGCATGTGTTGGCCGACGACGGCAAAGTGATCGGTGCGCGTTTGAAAAATGCCGTGGGCAATTTGCCCGTGGGCACTGCCATCGACTACGAAGGCGTGGGCACCATGTCCAAGTCGAAAAACAACGGCGTCGACCCGCAAGACCTGATTGAACGTTACGGCGCCGACACCGCGCGCCTGTACACCATGTTCACCGCACCGCCCGAAGCCACCTTGGAGTGGAACGATGCGGCGGTGGAAGGCAGCTACCGTTTTGTGCGCCGTGTTTGGAACTATGCGGTCAAAGTGGAAAGCGCTTTGAAGGTGGGCCTCACCGTTGATCGCTCACAACCTATTACTTTCAACGCCGAAGCTAAAAAACTGCGTCTCGAAATTCACTCGGTGCTGCGCCAAGCCAATTACGACTACGAGCGCATGCAATACAACACCGTGGTGTCGGCGCTCATGAAGATGCTCAACACATTGGAAGATTCGCCCCTGTCTACCTCGACAGATGTGAATGACAACGCCGCTTTGGCAGAGTGCTATTCCATTTTGCTCCGTGTGATGTACCCCGCTTGTCCCCACTTGGCCTTCCAGTTGTGGAACGAATTGGGCTACGGTGCATGTTGCGGTGACTTGCTCGATGTGGCGTGGCCTGGTGTGGACGAAACCGCTTTGCAGCGCGACGAAATTGAACTCATGTTGCAAATCAACGGCAAGCTGCGCGGTTCGCTCACGGTGTCTGCCAATGCTGATAAAGCTAGCATTGAACAAGCGGCAGCAGCACACGAACAAGTGACCAAGCAAGCCGCTGGTGCTGCACCCAAGAAGATCATTGTGGTGCCGGGCCGTCTGGTCAATGTGGTGTTGTAATGCGCATGTCTTTGTCTTGCCAACCATGAGCGCGCCACGCCTGATGCTGCACAAACGTCAAACGCTGATCGCCTTGGCGCGTGGCTTGACAGTTGGCACCTTGGTCTGGGGCTTGACGGCAAGCGGCCTGTCTGGCTGTGGTTTTCAATTGCGACAAAGTGCCCAATTGCCCTTCAAGTCATTGTTTTTAATTCTGCCCCGCCAATCCGCGCTTGGCACAGATTTACGCCGAACATTGGCCACGCAGGCCGACTTGCAAATTTTGACTGAAACCCCCGACTTGGCCGCATCGGAAGTGGTCTTGGATGTGACGTCCGAGACGCGTGAGCGCGTGGTGGTGGGCCTGAATGCCTCTGGCCAAGTGCGTGAATTGCAATTGCGATTGCGCGTCAAATTCAGATTGCGCACGCCACAAGGCAAAGTACTCATTCCTGAAGTGGAGTTGCAACAACAGCGCGACTTGAGCTTTTTAGAGTCTGCCGCCTTGGCCAAAGAAATTGAAGAAAACATGATGTACCGCGACATGCAAATTGACATCGTGCAGCAAATCTTGCGGCGTTTGGCCGCCGTGAAAAGCTTGTGAGCTTGATGCGCACGGCGTTCAACTGATCAGGTCATTCATGCAACTGGCCCTGCCCCAACTTCAAGCCCACCTGCAACAAGGCTTGCGCAGCCTTTACACGGTGCATGGCGACGAAGCTTTGCTGGTGCAAGAGGCGAGTGATGCTATTCGAAATGTGGCGCGTTCGCAAGGCTATTCGGAGCGCAGCGTGCATGTGGTGGCCGGGGCTCATTTCGATTGGAGCGAAGTCCTGGCAGCAGGTGGCTCCATGAGTCTGTTTGCTGAGCGTCAAATTTTGGAAGTGCGAATTCCCACCGGCAAACCCGGCAAGGAAGGCAGCCCCATGATTCAACAATTGGCGCAAAGTGCGCAGGGCAACGACAGCACGCTCACCTTGTTCATCTTGCCT
>Ga0209401_1000534_pt1 | contig 25826 bp, 26 predicted proteins | sample M_140807_MF_Meta_FD_187318 | JGI IMG/M metagenome (GOLD analysis project Ga0209401, IMG submission 187318) | Freshwater microbial communities from Lake Montjoie, Canada to study carbon cycling - M_140807_MF_MetaG (SPAdes) (version 2) | ecosystem: Environmental > Aquatic > Freshwater > Lake... | reverse complement strand
CACCTCCGGTTCCACCGGCAAGCCCAAGGGGGTGGTGCACACCACCGCCGGCTACAACCTCTGGGCCCACCTCACCTTCCAGTGGATCTTCGACATCCGCGAGGACGACATCCACTGGTGCACCGCCGACGTGGGCTGGATCACCGGCCACAGCTACATCGTGTATGGCCCCCTCTCCAATGGCGCCACCACAGTGCTGTACGAGGGGGCGCCGCGGCCGAGCAAACCCGGCGCCTTCTGGGAGGTGATCCAGAAGCACCGCTGCACGATCTTCTACACCGCCCCCACGGCGATCCGCGCCTTCATGAAGAGCGGCCGCGCGGTGCCCGACCAGTACGACATGCGCTCCCTGCGGATCCTCGGCACCGTGGGCGAGCCGATCAATCCGGAGGCCTGGATGTGGTATCGGGATGTGATCGGCGGCAACCGCTGCCCGGTGGTGGACACCTGGTGGCAGACGGAAACCGGCGGCGTGATGATCAGCCCCTTGCCCGGCGCCACCCCCACCAAGCCCGGCTCCTGCACCTTGCCCTTGCCCGGCATCGTGGCCGACATCGTGGACCACGACGGCATCTCCCAAGCGGCTGATCAGGGCGGCTACCTGGCGATCCGGCGGCCTTGGCCGGGGATGATGCGCACCGTGCACGGCGACCCTGAGCGGTTCAAAAAGAGCTACTGGGAAGAGATCCGTCCCGCCGATGGCTCCTGGCTCTATTTCGCCGGCGATGGCGCCCGCCGCGACGCTGATGGTTACTTCTGGGTGATGGGCCGCGTCGACGACGTGATCAACGTGAGCGGCCATCGCCTCGGCACGATGGAGATCGAGAGCGCCCTGGTGAGCCATCCGGCCGTGGCCGAGGCAGCCGTGGTGGGGGTGCCCGATGATCTCAAGGGTGAAGGCATCGTGGCTTTCGTGACCCTTCAGGCGGGTGTGTGCGGTGACGACGCCCTGATCGCTGAATTGCGCAGCCATGTGGGCAAGGAGATCGGCCCGATCGCCCGCCCCGATGGGATCCGCTTCACCGATGCCCTGCCCAAGACCCGCAGCGGCAAGATCATGCGTCGCATCCTGCGGGCCTTGGCCTCCGGCCAGGAGGTGAGCGGCGACACGAGCACCCTTGAAGATCGCTCGGTGCTCGATGCCCTGCGGGTGTGAATCCCCCGGGCACCTTCCTGGCCCATCCATCACAAAGCCCCGGTGGCAGACCACCGGGGCTTTCGGATTCCGGCCGTCAGTTCATCGCTGGACAGCAGGGGCCGGAATCAGCCGGCCCGCAGCAGGGGGGCGGTGGGCAGGGTGTGCAGATAGAGGAGCCAGAGGGCGCCGATACCGGAGATGCCCACGAAGATCCACTGCCAGTCCTTGCCGGCGTCCCGCAGGCGGCGCACCCCCAGGGCGATGTGGGGAACCAGCTGGGCCAGAAAGTAGAGGTTTGCCAGGGCGCCGATGGCCGGCACGAAGCTGCCCACAATGTTCAGCACCAGCAGGATCAGGAAGCTGGCCAGCACGAACAGCCAGTAGCTGCTGCGGTCCGAGCGGCCGGTGTAGTCGAAGCTGCGCTTCCAAGCGGAGGTGAAGGCATTGATCACGGTCTCGGCAGTCACGGGTTCCTTTCCAGGCCAACTGGGCCACCTTGCCGAAGGGGCCTAGGGAATCAAGGATCTGTGGCGGAACCCTTACCCGATCGTTCCCGGCAGGATCAGCTGTTTCAGGCGCTTCCGGGGGTGGTGGATTCCCGCAGCGTCCAGCCGCTGATCGTGTCCGCCAGGCGTTCGAAGCGCCGCTGGCGGGAGGGATCGTCGGCCCACTCGCCGAGCAGGTTGCGGCGCAGGCCGGCGCTGGCCGGGGTGAGGTGATCGCCGGGTAGTTCGATCAGCTCGCTGGCATCGCCGGCGCGCTGGCGCAGGGCATCGAGCAAGCGTGGGCTCTGGTCGAGGTCATCGCGACGGAAGCGCACCAGCAGGTTGCGGCTCTGGCGGTAGCCGCTGCTCACCAGTTGAAGCGTTTCCTGGGGGGAGGGGCTGAATTCACTGCGAAAGCCGAACTGCTGGCCCATCTCCGCCAGCAGGGGCACGGAGCGTTCGGCCGAGAAGTTGTTGAAGCTCAGGGCCACCAGGGCGGCGCTGCGCCGGCCCCCATCCGGGGCGAGCAGATGCAGCTTGCAGCCGAGGCTGTGGCCCAGCCGCAGCACCCGCTCCCCCGCCGGCAGCTCAAAGCCCCCCGCTTCCCGGGTGATTGCCTCCCGATCAGCCCGGAAGGCACGCCAGGCCTCATTCGCCTGGCTTTGGTGGTCGAAGCCCGGCACATAGCTCCAGGCCCGCACGCTCCAGCCCTGCAGGGCCAGGGCCTCCAGCAGGCGCCGATAGCTCAGCTGGGGGGTGGCCGCCAGGTAGCTGCCGCCGATGAACTCAATCAGGCCCAATGCTCCAGCCCCGCCCCCGATCGGAGCATCAAGGCACCAGAGCGGGCCCCGTTGCCGCCACAGCCCCTCAGCCATCGCCCACGGCCGGTCGCCCCGAACGGATCCGCTCCAGGGCCGCGAGCGCTTCACGGCGGTGGGCCGCCCCATCGAGCAGGTTGTTGAACACGTGGCGGATCACCCCGTCGCCGTCGATCACGTAGGTCACGCGGCCGGGCAGCAGCCCCAGCACGCTGGGCACGCCGAAGGCGCGGCGCAGGGCGTTGCCCTGATCCACCAGGAGGGGGAAGGGGAGCTGGTGGCGAGCCGCGAACCGCCGGTGGCTGGCGGCATCGTCGCCGCTCACCCCCCACACCTGGGCCCCCAGCGCCTTCAGGTCGGCGAAGCTGTCCCGAAAGGCGCAGGCTTCGGCCGTGCAGCCGGGGGTGTCGTCTTTCGGATAAAAGAAGAGCACCAAGGGCGCCCCGGCGAGCTGGTCGCTGCGGCGCTCCACCCCTTCGGCATCGCTCAGGGCGATCAGGGGCGCGCGATCGCCGGCGGCGAGGGCGGCGGGCATGGGGCAAGGGCAATGGTTTGCCACCTTAGGAAGGGCGGCCTCCTGGAGCGGGCCGGCCGCCGCACCCCTCGGGATCGGATCACCGCCCGCGGCCCTTGCGGGGTCTGGGACCATGGGGGCACGCGTGGATGGGTGATGGCGGATCAGCCTGGCCTCTGGGAACAGAACGACCTGCTGGGCCTGCTGGCTTCGGCCCCGCAGCCTGGAGGATCGCCGCGCCCGCGCTCCGGGAACGCCAATCCTTTGCCGGCGGATGCAGGCCTCCCTTCCGCCGCCGCTGGGGAGGTGGAGCAGCCCGCTCCCCGCAGCGCGGTCCCCGAGCCCCCGGCCGCCCCCGCCGCTTTTGGCGAAACCCCGCCATCCCCTGCCACCGGGATTCCCGGTCCGGGCCTGGAGAGGGGCCTGCAGCGGCGTCCTTCCATCGGCACCGACACCCCGGAGCGGAACTCTCAGGCCACCCCTGAGGCCCGAACCCCGAGCGGCCAGCTTCAGCCCCCTGCGCCCGTTCCCCAGCCCAGCCTCGCGCCCATCGCCCTGCCTTCCCTGGCTCCCAGCAGCCGCCGCAGCGGCCCGGCAGCGCCCGAGCGGATCCTGATCCTCGACACCGAAACCACGGGACTATCTCCCCAGCAGGGCGCCTGCATTGAGGTGGGGGCCGTTCTGTTTCATGTTCCCAGCCGCTCCGTGCTCCAGCAGCTCTCTTTCCTGCTGCCTTGCCAGGTCAATGGCGCCGAGGCCATCAATGGCATTCCCGCCGCGGTGACACGCCTGCCCCAGCCCTGCGAGGCGGCCCTGGCCCTGCTGGCGGCCCTCGCAGCGGCGGCCGATGCGGTGGTGGCGCACAATGCCGCCTTCGACCGGCAGTGGTTCGGCCATGGGCCGATTCCTGCCCTGCCGCTTCCCTGGATCTGCACGATGGAGGACATCCGCTGGCCGGCGGACCTCCAGCTCCGCCCGAACCCTTCCCTGCAGGATCTGGCCCTGGCCCATGGTGTGCCGGTGTGGGCGGCCCACCGGGCGCTCACCGACTGCCAATATCTGGTGCATGTGTTCGAGCGTTGCGCCGATCTGGAGGCGCTGCTGGTGGCGGCCCAGGAGCCCCGAGAGCTCTACCGCGCCCGCCTCTCCTATGCGGAGCGTCACCTGGCCCGGGAGGCGGGATTCCGTTGGAATGAGCCGGTGGTGGGTGCCTGGAGCCGCCGGTTGAGCCAGCGGGAGGCGCAGGCCCTGCCCTTCCCGGTGCTGGTGGTGGAGGGGCACACGATCGCCTCCGACTTTGCTCAAAGCGCCTGAAAGTTCTTACTGAGAAACAGCCTCCACATTGGTTCTTAGGGACATTCGGGTTGTGAAGAGGCTTGTTGAGTCTGGAAAGGAGAGTCTCAAGGTAATGGAGGCCGTGTGGCAGTCGCTATCAAGGGTGACAGTGAATGCATTCACGGAATCAATCAGTAGCGAATCGATGGTGGTTGTCTGGGAAAGATCAAGTTGTCCATTTGGCTGTATGGCTGGTCCGTCGCGCCTGAGTTCGGAGCCATTGAGGTAGTAACGAATAAAGCGCGTCCCTGCCGTGGTTCCGCTGACAATGACTGGCACTCTTAAACGAAGATCATTACTGGCCGTGGTGGAACATGTTTGCGAGCAACTGGCTGGATTGGTGCTGCTGTTAAATGCGCAAGCCTCAAGGCTCTCGGCATTAAGCATATAATTCAAACGCGCACTCTCTCGTCTCGATTGAATCACACTTGTTTGACTATCGGTTAGCCTTAAATGGCTTGAAAGAATCACGCCGATCGCGCCCAGCAGGATTGAAACCAGGATTGCGGTGATTAGTAGTTCAAGAAGACTGAACGCACCTATTCGGCGCTTGCGACTCGTATTCAAGGGTATTGAATAAATGTGTTTCAATTTCGTTTCCAGTTGCTACATGTTGCCGAGCCATTGACACTGCCGCTTATTGAATTGACTCCGAACCGAACCAATCCCATGATGCCGCTCAATCGGACGCAACGAAGCGGTGGTTGCCCAGCCACACTGACTCGGATGATAATATCTGTAATTGTACTGGAGGCATTTGCTGTGGAGCTGGCTGATAGTGATCCCCTTTGGTTGAAGACCCAGCTGTTCTGGCTGGTTCCCAGCTGATAGGGATTTTGGCGTCTGTTTCCAGGCACTCGAAGCGTGCTCTCTTTGGCGCAACTGGCAGGCTCCACAGTTGCAATTGTATTGGTTGGCCAAAGGCTTGTGCCTGGTTGGAAAGTAACGGTGCATGATGTATTGAGATCTTCAGGGGCCATCGCTATTTCCCCCAGCCAGGCGGCTATCTCATCGACAAGCGCCTGTGAATCAGCCGACCGTATCTCGTTCTGGTTGAATATCAATGCCATTGAGGCAAGAAGCATAAAAATGACAATAACAAGTATCAGTTCGATTACTGTAAATCCTCCACTTTTTTTACCCTTTGGTGAATTCATGGGCACCAAAAAGCCATGGGAGGCACAATCAATGATACACGCCGTACTTGGTTATTAGCCGAGTCGGAGTAAGAAATTTCAAGTGCATGATCGGGTTTGATGGTTGTTGTACGAATGATGCCCGAGGGGCTTGCTGTGGCGTCCACAGCTGTCTTGAGTGGCGTCATGAAGGTGGCGTTGTTGCTATCGTTGCACAATGCATCAACGGCATTAGGCTCATTGATTGTGGTTGTCGATTTATCGTCGAGCTGTGGATAAAAATAGCGATCATCATCCGGATTGTTAACTGCGCAACTCTTTGTGCTTCCGTAGTTGGTGGGAATTTGAACCAAGCAGTTTCCCGAGCAGCATGTGAAACGCCGACTGAGGCGCTGAATGGCAGAGAGATCTGTATTGATGTTCCATTCGCTATTGTCCACTACATCAGCATTCTGCGAGAGTCGATTAGCGGATATCAGCATCAATGCTGTTCCTGCGGTTATGATTGCGAGAATGACACTCGCGAGCAACGGCTCCAGCATGGAAAAGCCGTTCTTGATGCTCAGCTGTTTGGCGAGGATCTTCTGTTTGGTCATCAGTAGTTTCGGATCCCCGTAACGCTCCTGGCAACCCAGTCCACACCCGTCCAAGGAACCACCGATAGAGAGCTTCCACTGATCGACGCGGTTACATAGTTGCCGGAGGAGGGAGGAACACGAAAAACAAGGTCACCGTAGGCTTTCAGATCGTGAACCCAGATGCGTCCATTCACATTCCAGCAATCGGTATTGCTGGCCACGCAGGAACCACCAAGAGCAGCGTTGAGTTCCAGAAAGCCGGAGGGAAGATAGATGAACACACCAGTGATCTTGCCTGGGTCCGTGCTGCCCGAAGTTGTGGCGTTGAGGTAGATATGTTGTAGATAGTTTGGATAGCTCGAGCTAAAGTTATTGCCAATAATGTTCAGCTGTGCAGGCTGTCCGAGTGAGGAAAAGATAAGGTCTGACACTGGGGTGGCACAGGACCCAGAACGGTTATTGCACTTAACATGCTGGAGTGCATCACCGGTTCCAAGCAGGATCATATCTTGCGTTGCGTTGGTATAGCCCCATCCTCCGGCTGTTGTATAATAAAGACTTAAGGGGCCATCGCTGGTGTCGATCACGACTGTTTCCGCTGTTGATGACGAGGTGAGGTTGATGGAAGGACCCTTGCAGTGAAAACCTACCTGGGTGGTGATCGGTGAAGTCGTTGTGTATTCGCATGAGGCCAGTTTCGACCAATAGTAACCATCGCTGAGACTGCAGGCCACATTGCCGTTGGCGCTCTGGCAGTTCGTCCTCCCGGAGGTCGTGTTGGCAAATCGTCGCTCAACGGCCTGGGTGCTCTGATTGGTCCTGAGATACTCGCTGCTGGTATAGCTTTCTCTGGTCTTGCTGCTGACCGTGGAGCTGAATGTGAAATAGTAGCTGCTCACTGCAGGCAGGCTTATGCTGGCTGGAATGACGGGAATACCCGAAATCGTCGTGCCGGCAATGTCCTGAGTTGTTCCATAGACCCCGCCCGGACTTGCATTGCGCAGCCAACCCCAATATGTCGCGTCGGTTCCCGTTGAGGTGGAGCAGGGGATCACCCTGCAATTGGATCGTTGGAAAAGGTTTGCCGATGCACCACTCATCCCGGTGACATCACCAATAATGTTATTGAGTGGAATGATCTGCCCCGAACTGTTTCGAGTTGTATAGGAGTCATTGGCGTAAAGTGTCCAATGCTGTCCGCCATTCAATCCTGTGATCACTCCGAAATCGATTTGACAGAAGCGGCTATCGGCCCCAAGGGAATCGCTTGAGCTTCCGAGGCTGGTGCCACCGGATCCATTCGAACCAAAAGAGGCCCCACAGCACTTCGGAATCAAAGCGAACTCACGCGTTACCACCGCCCTCGAATAGGTGCCATCGCTTCGGTAGGCACGGCCCTCAACCGTGATGGTGAGATAGCCGCTGTTGCTCCCTGGTTGCAGCGCTCCTGTTCCGTCAGGGTCATCAAGGTTGATGAGTGAGCGAATCGATCCAGAGCCAATGGTGGTGACCGATGAGCTGCCTGCCGTGTTGCTGATCTGAATCTCGCGCCGATTGCTGCTTCCGTTGGCCCCTGTCGCGTAGGTGATTGCCTGCAGGGCAAAGCGCCGCGTTCCGCTGTTGGCTGTGTTCGTGCTGATATCGCGAAACACACCATCGCCATAGGAACGGGCCGTGTTGCTGGGCCGACCATCGTTCTGGGGGCCAGGTCGGGTTCCGTTCGTGTTCTGGCAAGGACTTTGAACCTGGGCGTCTGTGGCGGTGCTCCAGCTGTTGAGGGCCAGACCGGAAACGAGGAGACCACGGTTTTCCGGCCTATTCAGACTGGCGATGATGCGATTGATCCCTGCTTCAGCGGTGACCTTGGCATCGCTGCTGTTGCTCAGCTGACTGGTGCTTCGGCTTCGGCTCATGCTGAGGCTCACAAGGCTGGTGGTCCCCAGCACCATGGCCACAGCAGCCATGACAGCGGCAATCATCAAGAACCCGGCCGATTGCCGCTGCGGCCCCCGCCGGTTCATCAACCAGCGATGAAGCCCGGGCGGCTTGCCTTGTTGAAGCACAGTGCTTCTGACCTGTGCTCTTACGTGGCGAAGCTGTTGTGGATTTGATTTTGCCATTCACCGCACGGTGATGCAGTTCATGTTAAGCCATCAAACTTTCAAACCTGTCACTAAGGCCAATCGCGGCTGTGTAATCCATCGACATGACATCGACTGTTTGCCCGTGCGCTGCCTCAGCCATCGGATTTCTGATTCATCTGCAACCACAGATTCTCTTCGGATCTCCGAAACCCTCCAGCAGTTCATCCGCCCAGCCCTGAGGGGGGTACAACCTGGAGGTCGTCGGTCGACCCCTGCCATGCTCGACCCCCCGCTCCCCCCGGATCCCTCGCAGCAGAGGGATCCCCTGCTGGGTCGGTTGCGCCGCTGGCAGACCGCCCGCACCTGGGCCCGTTTGATCCGGGAGGCGGAGGCCCTCTGGCATGTGGATGTGCGCATCCTGCACAGGCTGGCGGCCCTGGAGTTGGGCCAGCTGCTGGAGGAGGTGCCCCCCCGCATGCGCCGGCGAGTGAACCAGTGGCTCAAGCGCTTCCACACGGCCACCCGGCTGCGCTGAGTGGGGCCACAAAAAAGCCGCCTGAAGAAAAGGCGGCGATCCGGTGGTTTCAGGCCGGTGAAATCGGAGCGGCGGGATTTGAACCCACGACCCCCACTACCCCAAAGTGGTGCGCTACCAAGCTGCGCTACGCCCCGGCTGAAGGAAGCTATCACAGCCCCTCACCCCACACGGCCAGGCCGCTTCTGTTGTTTCCGCAGCCGCCGCAGCAGGCGGGCCGTGAGCCGATCACGGCCCAGACCCCCGTAGCCCCGCAGCCGCTCATTGCGGGCGAGCTGGCGCAGCTCCGCCAGGTTCAGGGTGGCCAGGCGCAGTTCCGGCAACCGGTTCCAGGCCCCGGTGGGCAGGGGCAGATCGGATCCCTGGCGCACCTCCTGGAAGCCGAACAGGGCTCCGCCGGCCATCCACTCCGGCACAAGCACGAACAGCACCGCCAGCAGGCCATAGAGCTCCACCAGTCCCCGGGGCAGGGGATGGAGCTGGCGGCGGCTCGGGTCGGCGGGCTCCTCGGCCATCAGATCAGGGGGCGTTGGCTGGGGGCGGAGGGGGGCTCACGCCACTGCAGTGGGCTGCGCAGCGGCCCTGGAGCCAGCCGCACACTCCAGAACACCAGGGCGAAGCAGAGCATCAGGGTGGCCAGCAGGCCCAGGATCACGATGCGGTCGGGCAGGGGTTCGGGGTGGGGATTCATGCCTCTTGGGTGCGCAGGCAGGTGATCTGTCGGGTGGCCTGCTCCAGGGTGAGCACATCACCCTGAAGGGTCAGGCGCACATCATCGTTGCGGAAACTGAGTTCGCCGCCACTGCCACCATCACGGAACAGGGTGGAGCGGAACCCGCCGCTCAGGAGGGAGGCCTGGCTGTCGTTGCGCTCCACCACCACCGCACCACGGCCCGGACAGAGGTAGCTCTGGCGCACCGTGTAGTTCTCCCACCAGGGGGAGCCCATCGCACCGGGGAGGGCCAACGCCGCGGGTGCTTCGGCAGCGCCGATCAGCAGGCTGGCGCCGGCGATGAGGGTGAAGGCTCCGATGCGGGGTCTCGCGGGCCCAGAACAGGATCGATCGCGACCCGCTCGGGCGGAGAGCGGCGCTTCGCCGGACCGGCTTCGGGCTCGGTTACGTTCTGGCTTCACGGCAGGGCGATCGGCGTGTTCTCCCCCCGCAGCACGCAGTGGGCGATGGACCAGTCGTAGGCCTGCCAGATGGCTTCCGGGAGGCGGTAGGAGGCGCCGGGAAACGGGCCGAGCGGCACGCCGCTGGGCTGGGCGGAGCAATAGGGACGGCTGCCCGGCTTGGCCAGGTACTGCTGGTGGTAGGCCTCGGCGGGATAGTAGGTCTGGTCGGCCGCGATCTCGGTGGTGATCGCCCCGAATCCCGCCGCCGCCAGGAGCGTGGCGTAGGCCTCACGGCTGGCGCGGGCCAGCGCCAGGAGATCTGGATCGTTCACGTAGATCGCCGAGCGGTACTGGCTGCCGCGGTCATTGCCCTGGCGGTTGCCCTGGGTGGGATCGTGGCATTCCCAGAAGAGCTTGAGCAGATCGCTGAAATCGATCCGATCCTTGCTCCACACCACCCGCACCACCTCGGCATGGCCGGTGCGACCGCCGCACACCTGCTCATAGCTGGGATTCACCACCTGGCCCCCCGCGTAGCCCACGGCGGTGGTGACCACGCCCGGCAGGCGCCAGAAGCCCTTCTCCGCGCCCCAGAAACAGCCGCAACCGAAGAGGGCCTCGCCTTCACCCTCCCCGGCCGGAGCCCCGATCGGGGTGTGGAGCACCGCATGGCGGAGATCACTATCGGCGGCGGGATTGCCGGCCTGGCCGCCGCCGGAGCCGGCCGTGCCGAGCAGATCGCTGAACAGGTTGCTGAACACGGTGGTCGGGCGGGCGACGCGCTGACTGGAGATCAGGAGCCTAGGCCGGCCTTCAGGCTTCCCGCTCCGGCACCAGAGCGATGTGGTTCAGCAGGGTGGTGGTGAAGGCGAACAGCAAAAACGGCAGCGACAACACCAGAATCAGCCCTACCCCCACCAGGGCGAAGATCGGCTTGGAAGCCCCCATCAACGCCAGGCCCGCCGCCAGGCTCACGAAGATCACCCCCATCCAGATCAGGATCTGCCCGTAGATGTCACCGAAGGTGAGGGTGCAGCGGAGGTTGTAGGGGCGGCTGCTGAGGCTTGGGGCGGCGGTCATGGGGGTTGGTTGGCGGTGGAGCCGGGGCGAAGGCGGTTCGGCGCCCGGGCCCGACGCGGTGCTTCCAGTGAAGCGACCTGCGGGCCTTCTGAGCGATTCGGGCAACATCTGTTCAGGCCGGCGGACCCCGTGTTCAGCCCGGCGGGCCCCCGCGAATCAGGCCGCCTGCAGGCGTTCCGCCTGCTCCCGCTCCCATAGGCGCCGGTAGGGACCCGCTACCGCCAGAAGATCGCGGTGATGGCCCTCCTGCACCAGGCGGCCCTCCTCCAGCACCAGGATCCTGTCGCAGGCGGCGGCGGCCGAGAGCTGGTGGCTGATCATCAGCACCGAGCGGCTGCGCAGGCGCCGCACCTCCGCCAGGATGCCGGCGGCGGTGGTGTTGTCCACGCTGGCCAGGGCATCATCGAGCACCAGCAAAGGGGCCTCCACCAGCAATGCCCGCCCCAGGGCCGTGCGTTGCCGCTGGCCGCCGCTGAGGGTGATGCCCCGTTCGCCCACCAGGGTGGCGTAGCCATCGGGGAAGCCCTTCACATCGCCCTCGAGCCGGGCCTGGCGGGAGGCCTCCTCCACCCGCGCCATGGGGGCCTCGGGATCGCCATAGCGGAGGTTGTCGGCCAGGGTGGCGGTGAACAGGAAGCCTTCCTGGGGCACCAGGGCCACCCGGCGGCGCAGATCCTCCAGAGCCAGCTGGGTGATGTCCACCCCATCGAAGAAGAGCTGCTCCGGCTCCACCACCACCATCCGTCCCAGCGCCCGGGCCAGGGTGGTCTTGCCGCAGCCCACCGGCCCCACCACCGCCACCAGTTCGCCGGCCTCGATCCGGAAGCTCAGGCCATCGAGGGTGGGGCGAGACGCGCCGGGGTAGCGAACGGTGAGGCCGCGGGCTTCCACCACCCCCCGGGCCGGCTGTTCGGGGCGCAGCGGTTGCGGCGGTGACACCACCAGGGACTGGCGCTGCAGGAGCGCCTCAATGCGATCCAGGCTCACCTGGCCGGTCTGGAAGCTGTTGAGGGTGAACCCCAGCAGGGCGGTGGGAAAGACCAGCCGCTCCACGTAGAGGATCAGCGCCACCAGGTCGCCGATGCTGAGCCGGCCGCTCTCAAGCTGGCCACTGCCGAAGGCGAGCAGCAGCAGCAGGCTGATCGAGGCGATGCCCTCCAGCAAGGGAAACAGGGTGCTGCGGGTGCGGCCGAGATTCAGGGCCGCATCGCGGTAGACGCGGTTGCGGCCATCGAACGCCTCCTGCTCCATGGCCTCCTGGCCGTAGATCTTGATGGCGCCGATGCCGGAGAGATCCTCCTGGATCAGGTCACTGAGCTTGGCCAGGGCCTCCTGCTGACGCCGCTGCTGCTTCATCATCCGGCCGCCGAACAGCCGCACCACCAGAAGCATCAGCGGATAGAGCCCCACCGCCGCCAGGGTGAGCAGCGGATCGATCGCCAGCATCGCCGGCAGGGTGAGGGCGTAGGCCAGGGCGGTGTTGGTGAGGCTGAGCACGGCAAAGCCCAGCAGCCTGCGCACGTTCTCCACATCGCTGGTGGCCCGGCTGATCACCTCGCCGCTGCCGCTGCTCTGCACCCAGCCCGGTTCCTGCCGCAACACGTGATCGAAGATCCGCTGCTTGAGATCGGCTTCCACCTGCCGTCCCACCCCGAACACCAGCATCCGGGACCAGAGCCGCACCAGGCCCATCACCGTGGCCAGCAGGATGATCAGCCCCGCCCTCTGGAGCACGTCTCTGAGCGCGAAGCCCCCGTGCAGGGCGTCCACGGCGTTGCGCACGAGCAGGGGGAGGCTCACCCCGAGCAGGTTCACCACCACCAACGACACGGCGCCGAGCAGCACCGTGCGCCGATGGGGCTTCAGGTAATGGAGGATGCGTCGGAGCCGCGGTCCATCCATGCGATTCCTTCCGCCAAGAGGTGGCGACTAACCTACGCAGCCCCGCCGGAGCGCGAAGGCCATGCCGGAGAAGCCCATGCCGGAGAAGCCGGCGCCGGAGCAGAGCCATCCCCTCCATGCCATCGACCGGCAGGTGATCGACGGGCTGCTGGCGGCGGCAACCCCCTCGGACGGGCATCTGGTGGATGCAGCCCGGCTGCTCCATCGCTACGAGGGGTTCCCCGGGGCCGTGGACCTCAAGGATGATCTGGAGCGGGTGCTGCGGCTCTGGGGCCTGGACCGGCCCGCCCTGCGTGAGCGCACGCGGGCCATCTGGGCCGCTGGTTACCGCCCCGGCCTGGACAGCGGTGCCGAAGCGGTGGGCTCTGGCTTCGACACCGCTGACGCTGAGTCCTGATCCGCCGGGGGATGCTGGTCAGAATCCTCGTTCCCGAGTGATAGTGGGGAAGTCCCCATCACCCGGCCCGGCGTGCCTGCACCCGGGCTTTTTTTCTGGGCCCCATTTGTGGGCTCTGTTTCTGCGCTCTATTTCTGCGCCTCGTTTGCGGGCCGCGTTGTTGGCCCGGCTGTCGGGCTCGGCCGACCGCTGATCGGCTTGGCTGAGCGTTTTGCCGGCTCTCCGGCTCTCACCCGTGCGTTCGCCTTGGCCGGAAGGGCGCGGCCCACGCCAGCCATCCCTGGTCTTTGTGGCCTGGAAGGCGTCCAGGTCAGGATCCGCTCCCCCACTCCCTCCCATGACAGCAACTGTCCCCTGGCCCCGGCTCCTGGATCGCCTCCTTCAGGGCAGGGATCTGGAGGAGGAGCAGGCCACCGCGCTGATGCACGGCTGGCTGGCCGGGGAGATCGAACCGGTGCTCACCGGCGCCCTGCTGGCTGGCCTGGGGGCCAAGGGGGTGAGTGGCCCGGAACTGGCGGCCATGGCGGCCGTGCTGCGGGAGGCCTCGCCCGTGCCGGCCACCCGGCCCGCCCTTCCCCTGGTGGATACCTGCGGCACCGGCGGCTCCGGACTCGACAGCTTCAACATTTCCACCGCCGTGGCCTTCACCGCCGCCGCCTGTGGCGCCCATGTGGCCAAGCATGGCAACCGCAGCGCCAGTGGTCGTGTCGGTTCGGCCGATGTGCTGGAGGCCCTGGGACTCGATCTGGCGGCCCCCGCCGAACGGGTGGTGGCGGCTCTGCCGCAGGCGGGTGTGACCTTCCTGTTCGCCCCCGGCTGGCACCCGGCCCTGGTGGCTCTGGCTCCCCTGCGCCGCACCCTGGGGGTGCGCACCGTGTTCAACCAGCTCGGTCCCCTGGTGAATCCCCTGCGGCCGGAGACCCAGGTGCTGGGGGTGGCGCGTGCCGACCAGCTGGAGCCGATGGCTGAAGCCCTCGCCCGGCTCGGCCAGGGCCGGGCCGTGGTGGTGCATGGCCACGGCGGCCTCGACGAGGCCACCCTCAGCGGCCCCAACGCCCTGGTGCTGGTGGAGCGGGGGGAGCTGCGCCGCCAGAGCCTCGCGGCGGTGGAGGTGGGGCTGGAGCCGGCGCCCCTGGAGGCCCTGCTGGGCGGCGATCTGGACACCAACCGCTCGATTCTTGAGGCGGTGCTGCAGGGCGGCGGCACCCGGGCCCAGCGGGAGGTGGTGGCCCTCAACACCGCCCTGGTGCTCTGGGCCGCGGGCGTGGCGCCTGGCGTGGCCGAAGCGGTGCCGATGGCCCTGGAGGCTCTGGCGAGCGGTGCCCCCTGGCAACGCCTGGAGCGCCTGCGGGCCGCCCTGTCGGCCCCCGTTGGGGGATGATCGGCCCAGAGCCAGTTCCCTCCCCGCCCATTCCCATTCCCCCGGCCATGGTCTCCTCCCCCGCCCCGGCGATTGCGACCCCCCTTCCCGGCCCGGAGGGTCCGGCCCAGTCCTCAGGCGCCACCCCCCAGCCGGCGTTGTTGGTGCTGGCCGATGGCACCGTGCTGCGGGGCCTGGCCTTCGGGGCGCGCGGCACCGTGATCGGGGAGGTGGTCTTCAACACCGGCATGACCGGCTACCAGGAGGTGATGACCGACCCCAGCTACGCCGGCCAGCTGGTGACCTTCACCTATCCGGAGCTGGGGAACACCGGGGTGAACGGCGAAGATGAGGAGGCCGACCATCCCCACGTGCGAGGGGTGATCACCCGCCAGCTCTCGCCGGTGGCCAGCAACTGGCGCAGCCGCGAGAACCTTGAGAGCTGGCTCAGCCGCCACGGCGTGGTGGGGATCCGCGGGGTCGACACCCGCGCCCTGGTGCGGCACCTCCGCGAGGGGGGGGCCATCAATGGGGCGATCAGCAGCGATGGCACCGCGCCGCTGGCGCTTCTGGATCGGGTGCGCAGCGCCCCGTCGATGGACGGCCTGAACCTGGCGGCCACCGTCACCACGGCCCAGCCCTACCCGTGGAACGCGCTCTGCCGGGCCGGATTCGACACCCGCCTCCAGCAGCAGCCGGAACGGCCCTACCGGGTGGTGGCGATCGACTTCGGCATCAAGCGGGCCATCCTCGAGCGCTTGGTGGCCCATGGCTGCACCGTGACGGTGCTGCCGGCCGATGCCAGCGCCGAGCAGGTGCTGGCCCTGGAACCCGAAGGGGTGTTTCTCTCCAATGGTCCCGGGGATCCGGCCGCGGTGGCGGGGGGGATCGCTCTGGCCCGCGCGCTGCTCACCCAGGCCGATCTGCCCCTCTTCGGCATCTGCCTGGGCCACCAGATCCTCGGGCTCGCCCTTGGCGGCACCACCTTCAAGCTGGGTTATGGCCATCGCGGCCTGAACCACCCCTGCGGTTCCCCCGGTTCGGTGGAGATCACCAGCCAGAACCATGGCTTCGCCCTGGACGCCGCTTCCCTCCCGGCCGATCGCGTCAGCGTGACCCACCTCAACCTCAACGACCGCACCGTGGCGGCCCTGGCCCTGCGCGATCAGCCGGTGTTCGGGGTGCAATACCACCCGGAGGCCAGCCCCGGCCCCCACGATGCCGATCACCACTTCGCCCGCTTTGCGGAGTTGATGGCCCAGCGCCGCTGAGCTTGCGCCCACGTTCTGTTGCGGTTGTGGCATCGGCGGTGGCGCTCACTACACTGCCGGCGAAGGCTTCCGAGAGGCTTGGAGCGATCAACGATCTGCAGCGACTGACGGTATCCCTGCGGGGTGGCTACGAACGGCAGCCCCACTGTGTGCTGTTCCATTTCACGGGCCAGCTCGATGCCTATTCGGACAAACAGTTTTCGGAGTTCGTGGCCGCCCACATTCACCGCGGCGGGCTCCCCCTGCTGCTCGATCTGAGCCGCATCGATTTCATCGATTCCTCCGGTCTCGGAGCCCTGGTGCAGCTGGCCAAGCAGTGCAACGATGCCGCCCTGAAATTCGTGGTGGTCGGCAATGCACGCGTGGTGCAGACCGTGAAATTGGTGCGCCTCGAGGATTTCCTTCATCTGCAGACCGATCTCGAGAGTGCCCTTGGCCAGTTCGACGCCGCCTGAGGCGTCGGCGGCCGCCCCTTGCGGATCTCCGCACTCCGGGATGTGGCTTCCCGCTGCTCCGCCCCTTGCCGACGGCGCCGATCTGGGTCCCCTGCAACTGGCCTGGCTCGGTGATGCCGTATGGGAACTTCATCAACGCCTGCTCCATTGCCGGCAGGCCACCCGCACCGCCTCCGCCCATCGAGCGGTGGTGGCTGCCGTGAGGGCCGAGGCCCAGGTGGAGGCCCTCCAGCGCCTCGAACCCCTGCTTGAGGAGCAGGAGCGGGACCTGGTGCGCCGCGGGCGCAACCGGGCCGGCCGCGGCCCGCGCCGATCGGAGGCCGCCATTTATGGGCAGGCCACGGGATTTGAGACGATGCTGGGATGGCTCTTTCTGCGGAACCCACGGCGGCTGGCCGAGCTGCTGGACCACCTCGCGAAGAACGATCCACCCAACCCGTCGCCCCGCACCCCATGAGCCAGTCCCCTGATCGCCGTCCCGGCGGCCGTTCCCAGGGCCGTTGGAGCGGCCCGAGCGACCGGGGACCCCGTCGCGGTGCCGGCGGAGCACCCCCCAACCGCCCCTTCGGCCGGCCCGCCGGCCGCCCTCTCCGGCCTGGAGCGGCCCGGCCCGAGCCTGGCCGCGACCGCGATGCCGGCCGCTTCGGCCCCGAGCCCGGCGGCCGTTCGGAGCGCCCCGGACAGGAACGCCGTGCCTATGCCCCCCGCGATGGACAGCGGTTCGAGCCCCGTCGTGACCGTTCCCCCTATGGCGGCCGGGACGGGGAGGGGGGCCGGGGCTCGGAGAACCGAGGCTCCGAGGGCCGCGGTGGCCCCGACCGGCGCCCCCGCCGCAATGACGGCCGTGCCCCCTTTCAAGGACGCCGTGGTCCCGACCGCTTTCCCGCCGAGCGCGGCGGCCCCCGTTTCCGCGACGGTGGGGCCCAGAGGCGCGTTCCCTTCGGGGCTCCCTCCCTTCGCCCTCCCCCACCATCGGTCCTGCCCCGTGGATCCGGTGCGGCCGCCCTGGCTCCTGGCGGCGATCGGGATCGCAGCGAGGCCGAGAGCTTTGCCGCCGCCGCTCCCTCGGATCTGATCTGGGGGCGCCACACCGCCCAGGCGGCCCTCGAGAGTGGCCGCCCGGTTCATCGCATCTGGTGCACGCCCGAGATGCGCTTCAGTCCTCGTTTTCTGCAGTTGCTCCGCGAGGCCAAGGCTTCCGGGGTGCTGGTGGAGGAGGTCACCTGGGCCCGCCTCGGCCAGATCAGCGGCGGCGCCGTGCACCAAGGCATCGTGCTGCAGCCCGCGGCCGTGGACACGCTCGATCTGGCCAGCCTGATCGAGGGGTGCAGCGCCATCGGGGAAGCGCCCCTGCTGCTGGCTGTTGATGGGCTCACCGATCCCCACAACCTCGGTGCCATCGTGCGCAGCGCCGAGGCCCTCGGAGCCCATGGCCTGGTGCTGCCCCAGCGCCGCAATGCCGGTCTCACCGGTTCGGTGGCCAAGGTGGCGGCCGGGGCCCTGGAGCATCTGCCGATCGCCCGGGTGGTGAATCTCAACCGTTCCCTCGACACCCTCAAGCAGGAGGGCTACCGGGTGATCGGTCTGGCCGGTGAGGGCACCGTGAGTCTTGAGGAGGCCGATCTGGAGGGTCCCCTGGTGATCGTGACGGGATCGGAGGGGGATGGGCTCTCCATGCTCACCCGCCGCAGCTGTGATCAGCTCGTGCGCATTCCCCTGCGCGGGGCCACCCCCAGCCTCAATGCCTCGGTGGCTACGGCCCTGCTGCTCTATGAGGTGGCCCGTCGCAGCTGGATGAAGGGGCTCAGCGGCACCTCCCCCGCCCCGCGTCTGGTGAGGCCTGCCCTGCCGGTTCCGGCGCCCATGGAAGCCTCGCCCATTCTGAAGGCCGAGCCGGGCGCCGCCCCCCTCGACCCCGGAGCGGCGCCCGATCTGCTCGCCGCCGCCATCCACCCCGCTTCCAGCCCAGCGGCGGACTCCGGTGCGCTGCAGGCCGACGCCGGCCTTTCCCCTGGGCCGGAGCACCCAAGCGATGAGCCGCCGGCTTGGCCGGAACCTGCTGCCGCCAGCGCGGGTTCGGGTTCGGCGATCGAGGCTCCCCTGGGCGATGCCATCGCCCGGGGCGACGGCGCGGATCTTCTCCCAAGCGCTGATGCCACCACCCACCACGCCCCCGCCGATGACGTCAGCCCCGTGAACGACACGGCAGAACACCCCTCCCCCACGGATGCGGTCGCCACGGATGCAGTCGCCACGGATGAGGCAGCATCCGCAACGCTCTGGCATGCCTCAGTGGCTCCTGATCCCAGCCCGTTCCAGAGCGACATCCGGCTGTGACCAGGTCGTCCCGCCCGGGCCATGGCCCCGGCGGGATGGCGGGCGGCGGTGCTCGGCTCCGCACCGGCGCGGGCGGCGTGAAGACCGAGGTTCAGAATGGGTGCCATCCCCACACCCAGCCCATGAATCCGCTGCTCTGGCCCGTGCGAAGCGTTGCCAACGGGTTGGGTCTGGCGTGGTGGGCTCGCGTTCAGACCCGCACGCCGGATGCGGTCTACTGGTTCGGTCCCTTCGTGCGCCGCTCCACCCTGGAGGCCGCCCTGGTGCCCTTCCTGGCCGATCTCCGCGCCGAAGCGCCAGCGGCGATCGAGCATCAGCTGCTGCGCACCCAGCGGAGCGAACCCCTCACCGAGGCTCCCGAGCTCGGTTGAGGCCCTTGGAGCTCTGCCGGCCATCCGGGTTCAGGCACAGCGGCCGCCGGCCGGGAAGCTGGGCGCTGGCTGATAGCGTCGCCCCAGCCGGATCGATGGGTGGATGGGGATCGCCGAGTGGCGCGCGCAACTGCGCCGGGGTGAGGTGTCCGCCCGGGAACTCACCGAAACCCACCTGAAGCGGATCGCCGCGGTGGATTCCACTGTCCACGCCTATCTGGAGGTCACCGCCGAACGGGCCCGCTCCGATGCCGACCGCATCGACGCCGCCCGCGCCGCCGGTGAGAGCCTTCCTCCCCTGGCGGGCATTCCGCTGGCGATCAAGGACAACCTCTGCACCCAGGGCATCCGCACCACCTGCTCCAGCCGCATGCTGGAGACCTTCGTGCCCCCCTACGAATCCACCGTGACCGGACGCCTCTGGGAGGCTGGCGCGGTGCTGCTGGGCAAGACCAATCTCGATGAGTTCGCCATGGGCAGCTCCACCGAGACCTCAGCCTTCGGCCCCAGCCGCAACCCCTGGGATCCGGAGCGGGTGCCGGGCGGCAGTTCCGGCGGCAGCGCCGCGGCCGTGGCGGCGGGGGAATGCGTGGCGGCCCTCGGCTCGGACACCGGCGGTTCGATCCGCCAGCCCGCCAGCTTCTGCGGCGTGGTCGGTCTCAAGCCCACCTACGGGCGGGTCAGCCGCTGGGGCCTGGTGGCCTTCGCCAGCTCCCTCGACCAGGTCGGCCCCTTCACCACCAGCGTGGCCGACGCCGCCGAGATCCTCCAGGCGATCGCCGGTGCCGATCCCCGCGATGCCACCTGCCTGAAGGTGCCGGTTCCCGACTACACCGCGGCTCTCGGCCAGCCGGTGAAGGGTCTGCGGGTCGGCCTGATCCGGGAATGCTTTGAGCAGCCGGGCCTGGATCCGGCTGTCAAGGCCTCGGTGCTGGCCGCCGCCGCCCAGCTGGAGGCCCTGGGCTGCGAGCTGGTGGAGGTGAGCTGCCCTCGCTTTGACGACGGCATCGCCACCTACTACGTGATCGCCCCCTCCGAGGCCTCGGCCAACCTCGCCCGCTACGACGGCGTGAAGTACGGCTACCGGGCTGCCGCCCCCGAGGGTGGCGACAGCCTGGCCGCCATGACGGCCCGCAGCAGGGCCGAGGGCTTTGGCGCCGAGGTGCAGCGCCGCATCCTGATCGGCACCTATGCCCTCTCGGCCGGCTATGTGGATGCCTATTACCGCAAGGCCCAGCAGGTGCGCACCTTGATCCGCCGCGATTTCGAGCGCGCCTTCGAGGCGGTGGACGTGCTGCTCACCCCTACCTCGCCCACCACCGCCTTCCGCTTCGGCGCCCACACCGATGACCCGCTGGCCATGTACCTGGCCGACCTGCTCACCATTCCCGCCAACCTGGCGGGCCTGCCGGCGATCAGCCTTCCCTGTGGTTTCGACGGCCAGGGCCTGCCGATCGGCCTGCAGCTGATCACCGGCGTGTTGCAGGAAGAGCGGCTGCTGCAGGTGGCCGATGCCTACGAGCGCGAGGCCCGGGTGATGGAGTCGCGGCCGGCCGCGGCGCTGGTGGGGTGAGTTCCGCGCCCCGCTTTTGTGCGGGGAGCCAAGGGCTCAGCAGCTGCCGCCCGCTCCGCCGGCCACCAGATCTGGTGTGCCGGCCCGGTTCCGGCTCGATTCCCACGCTGCCGCTTGCGTCCTCCCCTAGCCTGGAGCCATCTGGCGCGCCTGCCCTTGGCCTTCGTTCCGCTCCACAACCACAGCGACTACAGCCTGCTGGACGGGGCCAGCCAGTTGCCCCAGATGGTGGAGCGGGCGGTGGAGTTGGGCATGCCGGCCCTGGCCCTCACCGATCACGGCGTGATGTATGGCGCCATTGAGCTGCTCAAGCTCTGCGCCAAGGCCGGCATCAAGCCGATCATCGGCAATGAGATGTATGTAATCAACGGCTCGATCGAGGATCCGCAGCCCAAGAAAGAGCGTCGTTACCACCTGGTGGTGCTCGCCAAGAACGCCACGGGTTATCGCAACCTGGTGAAGCTCACCAGCATCAGCCACCTGCGCGGCATGCGAGGCCGTGGCATCTTCGCCCGCGCCTGCATCGACAAGCAACTGCTGCGCCAGTACAGCGAGGGCCTGATTGTGGCCACCGCCTGCCTGGGCGGCGAGATCCCCCAGGCGATCCTCAAGGGCCGGCCGGATGCGGCCCGCAGCGTGGCCGCCTGGTATCAGGAGGTGTTCGGCGAGGATTTCTATCTCGAGATCCAGGACCACGGCGGCATCGAGGACCGCATCGTGAATGTGGAGCTCGCCCGCATCGGCGCCGAGCTGGGCATCCCCCTGATCGCCACCAACGACGCCCACTACCTGAGCGTGGGTGATGTGGAGGCCCACGATGCCCTGCTCTGCGTGCTCACCGGCAAACTGATCAGCGACGAAAAGCGCCTGCGCTACACCGGCACCGAGTACATCCGCAGCGAAGCGGAGATGCTCGGCCTCTTTGCCGATCACCTCGAGCCCGCGGTGGTGGCCGAGGCGGTGGCCAACACCGGCCGCGTGGCTGAAAAGGTGGAGGACTACGACATTCTTGGTCGCTACCAGATGCCCCGTTTCCCGATTCCGGAGGGGCACACGGCGGTGACCTACCTGGCCGAGGTGGCACGCGACGGATTGCGCCAGCGCCTGGGCCTGGCCACCGGCGAATCCTTCGATCCGGCCTACGGCGAGCGGCTGGAATTCGAGCTGCAGGTGATGGAGCAGATGGGATTCCCCACCTACTTCCTGGTGGTGTGGGACTACATCCGCTTCGCCCGTGACAGTGGCATCCCGGTGGGGCCGGGGCGAGGATCGGCGGCGGGATCGGTGGTGGCTTGGGCCCTGGGCATCACCAATATCGATCCGGTGGCGCACGGCCTGTTGTTTGAGCGCTTCCTCAATCCGGAACGCAAGTCGATGCCGGATATTGATACGGATTTCTGCATCGAGCGCCGCGGCGAGGTGATCGATTATGTGACCCAGCGCTACGGCGATGACAAGGTGGCCCAGATCATCACCTTCAACCGCATGACCTCCAAGGCCGTGCTCAAGGATGTGGCACGGGTGCTCGATATTCCCTACGGCGAGGCCGATCGCCTGGCCAAGCTGATTCCTGTGGTGCGCGGCAAGCCCGCCAAATTGAAGGAGATGATCGGTGCTGAATCACCGAATCCGGAATTCCGAGAGAAATATGAAGGCGACCCCAAGGTGAAACATTGGGTGGATCTGGCGATGCGCATCGAAGGCACCAACAAGACCTTCGGAGTGCATGCTGCCGGTGTGGTGATTGCCGCAGATCCCCTGGATGAATTGGTGCCGCTGCAGCGCAACAATGACGGCCAGGTGATCACCCAGTACTTCATGGAGGACGTGGAGTCGATGGGGCTGCTGAAGATGGACTTCCTCGGCCTCAAGAACCTCACCATGATTCAGAAGACCCTTGATCTGGTGGAGCAGATCAGTGGTGTGCGCGTGGATCCCGATGCCCTGCCTTCCGGCGATCAGGGCACCTATGCCTTGCTGGCCCGCGGGGATCTCGAAGGAATCTTCCAGCTGGAATCAAGTGGCATGCGCCAGATTGTGCGCGACCTCAAGCCCTCCTCCCTGGAGGACATCTCCTCGATCCTGGCCCTTTACCGACCCGGCCCCCTGGATGCGGGGCTGATCCCCAAATTCATCAACCGCAAGCATGGCCGCGAGCGCATCGATGTGGCCCACGCCAAGCTTGAACCGATCCTGCAGGAGACCTACGGGATCATGGTGTATCAAGAGCAGATCATGAAGATCGCCCAGGATCTGGCTGGCTATTCCCTTGGCGAGGCCGACCTGCTGCGCCGGGCGATGGGCAAGAAGAAGAAGAGCGAGATGGAGAAGCACCAGGGCCTGTTCGTGAAGGGCGCCACCGAGCGCGGTGTGGAGGCCCAGGTGGCCGAGGCGTTGTTTGAGCAGATGGTGCTGTTCGCCGAGTACTGCTTCAACAAGAGCCACTCCACCGCCTACGGCGCCGTGACTTATCAGACGGCCTATCTGAAGGCCCACTACCCAGTGGCCTACATGGCCGCCCTGCTCACGGTGAATGCCGGCGCCAGCGACAAGGTGCAGCGTTATATCGCCAACTGCAATGCCATGGGCATCGAGGTGATGCCACCGGATGTGAATGCTTCCGGTATCGACTTCACCCCCGTCGGCGAGCGCATCCTCTTTGGTCTCTCGGCCGTGCGCAATCTTGGCGAGGGGGCGATCCGCTCCCTGATCGACCACCGTTGCAGCGATGGGCCGTTTCAGTCGCTGGCGGATCTGTGTGATCGGCTCAGCGGCCAGCAGCTGAACCGCCGTGCGATCGAGTCGCTGATCCACTGCGGCGCCCTCGATGCTCTCGATCCCAGCGCCAACCGCGCCCAGCTGATGGCCGACCTGGATCTGGTGCTCGAGTGGGCCTCTTCGCGGGCCAAGGACCGGGCCAGTGGCCAGGGCAACCTCTTCGATCTCTTCGCCGCCCCGGCCGCCGAATCCGGCGCCGCCACGGCGGATCTCTCCACCGCCCCGAAGGCCGCCCCGGTGGCCGACTACCCGCCCCGCGAGAAGCTCAGGCTCGAGAAAGAACTCCTGGGCTTCTACATCTCCGACCACCCCTTGCGCCAGCTGGGCAGCCAGGTGAATCTGCTCGCCCCGATCGGCCTGGGCAGCCTGGAGGAGCAGGCCGATAAGGCGAAGGTGAGTGTGGTGGCGATGGTGGCCGACCTCCGCCAGGTGACCACCCGCAAGGGCGACCGGATGGCGGTGCTGCAGCTGGAGGATCTCACCGGCTCCTGTGAGGCGGTGGTGTTTCCCAAGGCCTACCCCAGACTTGCCGACCATCTGATGGCCGATGCCCGGCTGCTGGTGTGGGCGGCGGTGGATCGCCGCGATGAACGGGTGCAGTTGATCGTGGACGACTGCCGCAGCATTGAGGATCTGCGCCTGCTGGTGGTGGAGCTTCCCGCCGAGCAGGCCGGTGACATCGCGATCCAGCACCGGCTGCGTGAATGCCTGCAGCGCCATCGCCCCGCCCAGGAGGAGGTGGGGGTGCGGGTGCCGGTGGTGGCCCGGGTGCTCGATGCCGAGCTCAGCCGCTACGTGCGCCTCGGCCCCCAGTTCTGCGTGGCCGATGGCGAGTCGGCGCTGGCCACCCTCACCTCCGCCCGTTTCCAGGTGAGCCTCTGCTCGCCCCTGGGCGCCGGCTGAGAGCGCACAACCGCTCTTCCAATGGGGGCCTGGCGGGGCCCCCCTGGGCGGTGTGGTGTTGCCCCTGGAGTCCTAGGGGCTGCCCTGGCGCATGGCGCGAATCGATTCGCGCAGCCGGCCCAGGTTCACGCGTATCTGCTCGCCCCCCAGAAGGCTGCCGGGCTGCTCCTCCCAGCTGGAAGAGAACACGCCGTAGCTGAGGCCCACCAGACCGAGCAGGAAGCAGCCACCGGAGGCGACCAGGGTGGCGGCGGGGGGGATGTCGAGGATCGCGCGGCTCACCAGCAGGTAGCTGATCACAAAAACTCCCATTCCCATCAGGGTGGGAAAGCCACTGGCGATCACGCTCCTGCGGGCCATGCGGTTGGCCACCGCCTCAGGGATGGCCCGCTGGTTGGGGCGGCGCGGGCTTCGGAGGGAAGGTCCGCTGGCCTTGTTCAGACCTCTGGTGGCCGCAGGGTCCAAGGCGGCAGCTGATTGGCCCTCCTTCCTGGAGGATCCGCTCTGTTGTGCCTGAGAGGAGGAAGGAGCGGGGGCGGCAGGGGTCTGAAATCCTTTGGGTTCGCCCCCGGAAAGGGATCCACCAGCGGCGCCTTCGCCGCGAGCGGCCTTGGCCTTGCCTTCGGCGCCCCCCGATTTCCCGGAGGTGCCGCCTTCCTTCGCTTCCCTCCTTCGGACCATGGGGTTGGGGGTCAGCCGCGGATGCCGAGCTTCTCGATCAGAGCCGCGTAACGCTGTTCGCTCTGGGCGCGCAGGTAGCCCAGCAGGCGCTTGCGCCGACCGATCATCTTGAGCAGGCCCTGGCGCGAAGAGAAATCGTGGATGTTCTTCTGCAGGTGCCCGCTGAGCTGTTGAATCCGCTCACTCAACATCGCCACCTGAACCTCCACCGAACCGGTGTCGGTGCCGTGGGTCTGGTGACCGTTGATCAATTCCTGCTTCTTGGTGGTGGTGAGCGGCATGGGCGGGTGCGGGCCCCGGACGGTGCAAACCAACACCTTACCTTGCTGTGGTTCGCCGCGGATCCCTGGGCCGCAACCGGGCGGGTGTTCCTCAGCCACGCCAGCCAAGGCCACCTTCAGGCTGCTGGGCGGGAAAGCCAGCGCAGGCAGTCCCGGATCCAGCTGTCCACAGGGGCATCGCTGGCGAGCCCCGCGGCGGCCACGGCCCGCAGGGCCCGGTGGATCTCCAGGGCCTCGTAGCCCAGGGCCGCCAGGGTGATGCCCACCTCATCGGCGGCTCCGGCAGCGGGCAGGGCCTCGCTCGGCAGCTCCTCGTTATCAGCGCCGCTGTCGGCGCCATCCACCAGGGCCGCGTAGCGATCCCGGAAGCGCTGGCGCAGTTCCACCGCCAGACGCTCGGCTGTGCGTTTGCCCACGCCCGGTGCCTGGCAAAGACGGCGCAGATCGCTCCGCACCACCGCTCCCACCAGCTCAGCTGGGTCCAGGGCTCCCAGCAGCCCGAGGGCCGCCTGGGGACCCACCCCGCTCACCGCGAGCAGCTCGCGGAACAGATCCCGCTCGATCCGGTCAGTGAAACCGAAGAGGGTCCAGCCGTCATCGCGGATGCTGTGGTGCACGTGGAGGCAGAGTTCCTCTCCTGGAGCCGGCAGCCTCTGCCAGTGGCGAAGGCTGATTTGGAGTTCGTAGCCCACGCCCTG
>Ga0209401_1000532_pt1 | contig 25956 bp, 14 predicted proteins | sample M_140807_MF_Meta_FD_187318 | JGI IMG/M metagenome (GOLD analysis project Ga0209401, IMG submission 187318) | Freshwater microbial communities from Lake Montjoie, Canada to study carbon cycling - M_140807_MF_MetaG (SPAdes) (version 2) | ecosystem: Environmental > Aquatic > Freshwater > Lake... | reverse complement strand
ATGAGTAGTGGAGTTGTTCTAGATCCATCAACATTCGAACCAGTCGTATCATTTATGACAAGGTACGGTTACATCGAATTAACCAACACCGCAAGTTCTTTCGGGAATGCCGCGGATTACGTTGGCGAGATAGCTGTTCAGAACTTAACGTTCCAATGAAATCAAGCACTTACGAGTGTATTTGAAAGTAATTTCACAAACAAAAGGGTGCTTCGGCACCCTTTTTTGTTGCCCTTTAATAAGTAATAGTATATAATGAAACGCAGCCGATAATAAATAACTATATGAAACATTTTATATACAAGACAACTCACCCAAACGGGAAATACTATATAGGTAGACATAGCACTACTAACCTTGAAGATGGCTATATAGGTTCAGGATTATGGCCATCATCTATTAAAGATAAGACTACGTTGAGTAGAGAGATACTAGAATATGCTGACGATGAACTATCATTAAAAGTGTTAGAAGGTAAATACCTTAATGAAAATTTTGGTAAAGATAACTGTATGAATCGTACTGCTGACCCAATAGGGTTTAGTAGTGAATTTAACCCAATGAAAGATCCAGAAATAGCCGCTAAAATCAGCGGAGATAATCATTGGTCTCATATTGATCCAGAAAAATATAGAGAAAAATTTGCCGGCGAAGCACATTGGATGTATAAAAATCCAGAAGCATTAAAAAACTTTATTGAAAATAATCCTAACCTAGATGGTAGAAACGCAAAGATAGCAATGAAAAACGGTAAACACAATAGTATCACTAACAATCCAAGCACTATCAACGCACTAAATGGTACACATCATTGGCAGAATGGCAAAGCGCCAAACTATGAAGGTAAACTAAACAAGAAGTTGATTGAAGAAGGTCGTCATAACTTTTTAGGACCAGACACAAATCAAAAACGAATAGATGAGGGAACACATAATTTGGTAGGTTCAGCCGCAAATCTAAAGATGTTAGCAGAAGGTAAACATCCATCACAACGAAAGATGACCTGTAGTTGTGGTAAGACTGTTAGTAGTAGTATGTATAAAAGATGGCACGGAGATAACTGTAAACAAAAATGAAAAAGATATATAAAAATTTTCAAGATTACTCAATGAATGATCCTAAATATCTTATGCGGGTATTAAAAGGTGAGTTACATAAAACACAAGCAAAGATAACATTTGAAGATGGTTCATATTATAATGTAACAAGAGCTGGTAGTAGATGGTGGGGTAAGAATCAAATGTTACATAGAGAGGACGGACCGTGTGGTATTTTTCCTGATGGTAGACGTTGTTTTTACCTTGAGATGAAAGACTATACAGAAGAAGATTATTGGGAAGAATTAGAAAAGCGTAAACTAGCATAAATACAATATCTCAACGGGATGGGAAGTTACAATCAAGCACTATTCGTAGTGCTTTTTTGTTATCTATGCTACTTTGATAAATACATCAAAGGAAAACATACTATGGAATTTACCGGTGGAATAACATTTTTAGGTGGTATGGTAGTAACCGGGCCTCCACCGCCCCCGTCTTATAAAGCTATATTTGGATATGGTACCACTCAGGTAAGCAATCTAGTATCAGACACGGGAGTAGTAGCTACCAATACTGCTTGTGCCGGCACTGGTAGAAATAATTTAGCAGCCGCAGGCTACGGCACAGATAAGGCTATTTTTGGATATGGGTATAGTGGCGGTGGTGTATCAATGACCAATCTAGTATCAAACACAGGTGTAGTTGGTAATGATGTTACAGGTGTAGGTACTGCTAGAAGATATCTTGCAGCCGCAGGGTATGGTACTGATAAAGCTATATTTGGATATGGATATAATAGTGGTACTTATTATTCATTAACCAATCTAGTGTCAAACACTGGTGTAGTCGCATCTGATACTACGGGTGTAGGTTCTGCTAGATTGGGCCTTGCGGCAACGGGCTACGGTAGTAGTGGTCAGGCTATATTTGGTTATGGTGACGAAGGTTCAGTAACCAATCTAGTATCAAATACAGGAGTTGTTTCCACTAATAGTGGTGGAGTAGGTACTGGTAGAAGTTATCTAGGAGCCGCAACTTACGGCACTGATAAAGCTATTTTTGGATATGGAAGCTCAATCGGATTGTACCGATCAATGACCAATCTAGTATCAAATACTGGGGTAGTGGCAACAGATACAACAGGTGTTGGTACTGGAAGAGCTGAATTAGCAGCCGCAGGTTATAGTACAGATAAAGCTATTTTTGGATATGGTAATGGTAACAGTGGTACCCTATCAATGACCAATCTAGTAAGTAACACCGGTGTAGTCGCAACTGATACTACTGGCGTAGGTTCTGCTAGATATGGATTAGCAGCCGCAAGTTACGGACCAACATAATTACTCAAACAAAACAAAAGGAAAACATACTATGGAATTTACCGGTGGAATAACATTTTTAGGTGGCATGAGTGTAACTGGTCAACCTCCTCCTACATATAGGGCTATTTTTGGATACGGAATTAGTACAGTTTCCGGTAGATTATCACTAACCAATCTAGTGTCAACTACGGGTGTAGTAGCAACAGATACAACAGGTGTCGGTACTGCTAGAGAAGGAGTAGCAGGCACCGGGTATGGCACAGACAAGGCTATATTTGGATATGGATGGGCTGGTGCTATGTCATCAATAACTAACCTAGTATCAAACACCGGTGTCGTTTCTACTGATACAACTGGTGTAGGTACAGCTAGATATGGATTAGCAGCCACTCGTTATGGTAGTTCCGGTCAAGCTATGTTTGGTTATGGCCTTACTAACCTCAGCAATTTAATATCAAACACAGGAGTAGTTTCTGCTGATCGTACAGGCGTTGGCACCGAGAGAACATATCTAGCTGGCGCAATGTACGGCACTGATAAAGCTATATTTGGATTTGGATATATGCCCTACACCGCATTAACCAACTTAGTAAGTAATACAGGTGTTATTGCTACTGATACTGCCGGCGTAGGTACTGGTAGAAATGGAGTTGCAGCCGCCGGATACGGATCAAGTGGACAAGCTATATTTGGATATGGTTATGATGGTACTAACTATTCATCACTAACCAATCTAGTAAGTAATACGGGTGTAGTAGCATCAAACACTACAGGTGTTGGTACTCCTAGAAATGGAATTTCAGGAGCTGGCTACGGGTCAAGTGGACAAGCTATATTTGCATATGGCCAACTGATATCTTCTTATGTATCAACTAGTAATTTGATAAGCAACACAGGTGTAGTTGCAAATGACACTACTGGTGTTGGTACTAATAGAGCTTTTCCCGGTGCTTCAAGTTACGGCATATAATCTAAAAAACAAAACAAAAGGATAATATAGTATGGATTTTACAGGTGGACTAACATTTACAGGTGGATTGAGTGTAACACCACAACCCCCACCCTCATATAAAGCTATATTTGGATATGGAAATAATGCAGGAGGCTTGCTAGCAATGACCAACAAAGTATCAAATACAGGTGTTGTTGCTACAGACACTACAGGTGTAGGTACTATTAGAGCAAGTCTAGCAGCCGCAATCTATGGCACAGATAAAGCTATATTTGGATATGGTCAAAATGGTGCTCTAAATGCATATTATTCATTGACCAATCTAGTATCAAATACTGGTGTAGTTTCTACTGATACTACAGGAGTTGGTACTGCTAGACAAGGACTAGCAGCCGCAGGTTATGGCACTGATAAAGCTATTTTTGGATATGGTCGCGCCAGCCCATATTATTCAATAACCAATCTTGTAAATAATACAGGTGTAGTTGGTAATGATGTTACTGGGGTTGGCACTGCTAGACTAAATCCCGCAGCCGCAGGTTATGGAACTGATAAGGCCATATTTGGATATGGTCAAATTTCTGACGGCACTAAAGTATCACTGACCAACCTAGTAACTAATACAGGTGTAGTTGGTAATGATGTTACCGGAGTTGGTACTGCTAGATATGCGTTAGCAGCCTCGGGTTATGGTACAGATAAGGCTATATTTGGATATGGTTATGATGGTGGTGCCCAATACTTATCAATGACCAATCTAGTATCAAATACAGGTGTAGTTGCTACAGATACAACAGGTGTAGGAACTGGTAGGATGTATATTGCAGCCGCAGGTTATGGGACGAACACTGCTATATTTGGATATGGTCAAAATGGTACTCCTTATGTATCGATGACTAATCTAGTAAGTAATACAGGGGTAGTTGCTACCGATACGACTGGCGTTGGTACTGCTAGAGCTAGTTTAGCAGCCGCAAGCTACGGTTCGTAATCTCACAAATACAAAACAAAGGCTCATCAGAGCCTTTTTTCTTATCTAAAATCTATTAGACTATATAGTGTTATGATTATACATGCTCCAATCTCAATCGGTGAACTAATAGACAAGATTACTATATTAAAAATCAAATCTATCTTAATTGTAGATACAATCAAACTTAAAAACATAGAACAAGAACTACAACTATTAGAAGAACTAAAAGATAGTCTTAATGTAGATATTGACACACTTGAAGAACTACAATCCAAACTTTATGGTGTGAACTTAGAGTTATGGCATATTGAGAACTATAAACGAGAATGTGAAAAGAATCAGTGTTTTGATGACAAATTCATTGAAACCGCTAGACAAGTATATCTTAAAAACGATTTACGAGCAGAAATTAAACATAGTATCAACACAATGTTTGGTAGCACAATAGTTGAAGAAAAAAGCTATTAAATTGTTAAATCAGTATCAATAGTTATATCTAAAATACTTTTACTCTTTTCTTTTAGTTTCTTTTGGTATACTCTATTACAATTGGCACATAGTGTTTTAAGATTACGTTTGTCTTTGTTCTTCTTGTCACCATCTTTATACACAATGTCTAATTGACATTTATCTTCTGGTATAAAACCACACTTCTCACATTTGTCTTTCTTCTGTAACAAGTAACCATACTTGCTGTTATATGCCCCCTTAGCACAATCAACACAATACTTGTGCCACTTGGTAAAGCCATGTTTACTCACACCATTTGGTTTTGCTAATGATACTCTACAATGAGAACATAAGGGTCTGTTTGGCTGTCGTGTAAGCATTATATATTTAATAAAAAAGCACTAACTGGTGTTTTTTTCGTAGGTAAAAGGTATAGCCAAATGATAAATATATAATAGACAATATTAGGATGAACAATGGCATTTGAACCTTTCGGTTTAGTTGGTGGTGTAACAGTAGGAATACCTCCAGTATTGGTAATAGATAGTAACGGCAATATAACTTCTAACCGTGGTAACATTGCAAACCTATCTACGGCAGTTATTACGTCATCAGGTAATATTACTGCCCCATATTTTATTGGTAATATCGTTGGAAATGTATCCGGTAACTTTGTAGTTCCTGGTACAAATACCAGTGTTATCTTTAACCAAGAAGGTAATGCAGGCGCAAGCGACAATTTACAATTTAATTATTCTACAAATGTATTAAGCTTAACAGGTAATATTACTGTTACTAATATTTTAACAGATAACTATCTATACGCTAACGGTGCTCCGTATGTATTTGCGGCACAAGCGTCTGGAAGTAATACTCAGATACAATTCAATACAGATGGATTGTTAGATGCTAGCGCAAACTTAACATTTGACAGTAGCAATCAAACATTTGCTACAGACAATATCTCTGCTGTTACAGCAGTAATTACTGAACTTGAATCAGATAATGTATTGGTTACAGGTAATGTAGTAGCCGCAAATGTTATTGCTAATTTCATTGGTAATTTATCTAATGCTAATTTAGTTTCTGCTAACTTCTTTACTGGCGTATTAACAACACATGCTCAACCTAACATTACTTCAGTTGGTACATTATCAGGACTAACACTTGCTGGTAATATTATCCCAGCCGCAGATAATCTATATAATTTGGGTAGCAATGTAGCTCGTTGGAACGATTTATACTTAAGTGGCAATACTATCTATATAGGTAATGCTACGATAGAAGCAAACGGTACTGCTTTAATTTTCACTAACCCAGATGGTTCTAACTATGTGTTTGGTGGAAATGATTTCTCAATATCTGGAAATATATCTGCTGGTGGAAACTTAAGTATAGGGAACATATCTGCTGGTAACTTAGTATCAGCTAATTTTGTTACAGGTAGATTAACTACTGAATCACAACCTAATATTACCACTGTTGGTACATTGGGTAATTTATCAGTAGCTGGTAACATCAGTACTGGAAACATTAGTGCTGTTGCTAGAGTTACAGCAAATCAGTTCTCTGGACTATTAATTACCGGTGCTCAACCAAATGTTACCAGTGTTGGTACATTAGCATCATTGAATGTAACTGGTAATATAACTAGCGTCAGTGGCAGATTTATTGGTAATGGTAGTGGACTATCTCAAATAGTTGCAGCCAACGTTGTTGGAACTGTATCAAATGCCAATAATGCTAATTTTGCTACACAAGCCGCACAGTCTGATTTAGCAAGTGTGGCCAATGTTGCCCTGGTCGCTAATATAGCTAATACTGCAACAACTGCAGGAACTGTCACAACTAATGCACAACCTAATATCACAAGCGTTGGCACATTAACTACATTAGCTGTTTCAGGTAATGTTAATGCTAGTAATTTTGTAGGTAATTTTGTAGGCAATATTACCAGTGCAAACTTTGCAAGCTATGCAGGCAATGTTACTGTTGCTTCTCAACCTAACATTACAAGTGTTGGAACATTAACATCATTAGCAGTAAATGGTTCAATCACAGCCGCAAATATTACTGCTAACACTGGTAGATTTACAGGTAATGGTAGTGGATTATCTCAACTACAGGCATCAAATATTGTTGGTACAGTTGCCAATGCAACTTATGCAAATACAGCCGGGTTTACTACAACTGCTGGCACAGTAACAGATAATGCTCAACCTAATATTACTTCAGTTGGTACATTAACATCATTAAATGTAAGTGGAAACATTACTGGTTTGAATGTAGCCGGCGGTAATTCACTATCTGCTAATTATGTTGCCGGTATACTAACAACAAGTGCTCAACCCAATATTACAAGTGTCGGTACACTGACATCATTAGCTGTAAGTGGAAATATAACTGCTGTAAATTTCACATCTATCACAGGTAGATTCGCAGGTAATGGCAGTGGACTTACTAACTTATCTGGTGCAAATATCATTGGTGCTGTAGCAAATGCAACATATGCAGTAAGTGCAGGAACTTCTACAACAGCTAATATTGTAATTGATAATGCTCAACCTAACATTACAAGTGTTGGTACATTAACATCATTAAATGTAAGTGGAAACATTACAGGATCAAACATAGCCGGTGGTAATTTAATTTCTGCTAATTATGTTACCGGCACATTAACAACAAGTGCTCAACCTAATATTACTTTAGTAGGCACATTATCTTCACTAGCCGTAAATGGCCCAATCACAGCCGCAAACATCACTGCTAACACCGGTAGATTTATTGGTAATGGTAGTGGACTAACAAACTTAGTTGGTGGCAATGTAGTTGGTACAGTAGCTAATGCAACTTATGCTATAACTGCAGGATCATCGTTAACAGCCGATAATGTTACTGGAAATGCACAACCTAATATTACAAGTGTTGGTACAATAACTGGTTTAAGCAGTACCGGTAACATTACTGCCCCGTTCTTTATTGGTAATATCGTTGGAAATATATCCGGTAACTTTGTAGTTCCTGGCACAAATACCAGTGTTATCTTCAACCAAGAAGGTAATGCAGGCGCAAGCAATGCACTTAATTTTAACTATAATAGTAATGTTTTAACTATAATCGGTAATGTTGTTGCTAATTATTTTATTGGTAACGGTAGTAGATTAACTCAATTAACAGGTGCTAACGTAATTGGCAATGTTTCTAATGCAATATATGCAGTAACAGCCGGATTCACTACAACTGCCGGCACTGTCACTACAAACTCACAGCCCAATATTACAAGTGTTGGTACATTAACGTCATTGGATGTAAGTGGGAATATTAGTGGTTCAAACATTGTCGGTGGCAATTTAGTTTCTGCTAATTATATATCCGGTACATTAACAACTAATGCTCAAGCTAATATTACTTTAGTTGGGACACTATCTTCATTAGCAGTCAATGGCCCAATCACAGCCGCAAACATCACTGCTAATACTGGTAAATTTACTGGTAATGGTAGCGGATTAACAAACTTATTTGGCGGTAATGTAGTTGGTACTGTAGCTAATGCAACATATGCAGTAACAGCAGGCAATTCTGCAACAGCCGGGACTGTAATTACAAACGCACAACCTAATATTACAAGTGTCGGTACACTAACATCATTAATTGTAAATGGAAATATTACGGGTGCTAATGTAAATGGTGGTAATTTAGTATCCGCTAACTATGTTGCTGGCACATTGACAACAGGTGCTCAACCTAATATTACCTCACTTGGTACGTTAACATCATTGGCTGTAAATGGAAATATAACTTCTGTAAATTTCACATCTATTGCGGGTAGATTTGCAGGTAATGGTAGTGGCTTATCCAACTTATCTGGTGCTAATGTTGTTGGTACTGTAGCTAATGCAACATATGCGGTAACAGCCGGATTTACTACAACAGCAGGAACGGTTACTACAAATGCTCAACCTAACATTACAAGCGTTGGTACATTAACATCATTAATCGTAAGTGGAAATATTGATGGTGCTAATGTAGCCGGCGGTAATTTAGTTTCTGCTAACTATGTTGCCGGCACACTAACAACAGGTGCTCAACCTAATATTACAACTGTTGGAACATTAACCGGCTTAACAAGTTCAGGTAATATTACAGCTCCGTATTTCTTTGGTAATTTAATAGGTAATATAGACAATGCTAATTATGCGTCATATGCAGGAAATGTAGTCAACCCATTACAGCCAAATATTACAACAGTAGGCACATTAACTAGTTTAAGTGTATCTGGTAATATTATAGGTGGTAACTTAATAAGTGCTAATTTCTTAACAGGTACGCTTACTACTCAGACGCAATCTAACATACATACTGTTGGCAATTTAGGATTCTTAAATGTCGATACAACTGTATCAGGAGCAAATGGTAATATAACATTTAACGGTAGTATGAGTGGTACTGGCCCTCAAAGTGACATTGATATTACTGGTGACCTTTATGTTAGTAACATTTATTCTACCATTGTAGCCGGAGTACTTAGTACTAATGAACAACCAAATGTAACACTACTTGGTACACTAACAGAATTGACAGTACGAGGTCCAGCTGATTTAGGTAGTATATCTAATGTAACAATTACTGGTGGTAGTGCAAATTATATATTATCTACTGACGGTGCAGGTAACTTATCTTGGGAACCACCCGGTAGTGGAACTGCAGCCGGTAGTAATACTCAAGTTCAGTTTAATAATGAAGGTTTATTAGCCGGCAATTCAACATTTACGTTTAATAATGTAACCAAAACACTAACTGTACTAGGAAATATTCTATCAAATAGTACAATTCAAGCTAGTAAATTTATATCAAATGTGTCTACCGGTACTGCACCCTTTACAGTTACATCTACTACAAAAGTAGCAAACTTAAGCGTAGAAACTGCAAATACTGCATCATTTGCCACTAACTCAACAAACTCAAATGTTGCATTGACAGTAGCAAATGCGGCACAACCAAACATCACAAGTGTTGGCACATTAACTGCACTAAATGTTAATGGTGCAGGAAGTATTACTGGTAATATACGAGTAGGTAATTTAGACACGAATGGTACGATAGTATCAACTAATACAAATGTTGTTGGAAATGCAAATGTTAATGGTACCTTACAAGTAGGCAGTGCTGGACAATTAAAAGTATTAGGTACTGTTAATACTGCTAGTTCTTCTAATGTATATTTAGGTAATGTTGCAAACATTCATATAGAAGGTGGTATTAATGGTTACGTATTATCAACTGATGGCGCAGGTAATTTAAGTTGGTCAGTTGGCGGTGGTGGCGGCGGTAACGGTGTTCCAGGTGGTTCAAATACTCAGGTTCAATATAATGATGCAGGTGTATTTGGTGGCAGTTCATTCTTAACATTTAATGAAGTAACAACTACTTTACAAGTAGCCGGCAATTTAATAGCAAATAGCACTCAAGTTGGCGCCGGAATTTATAAATTTTCAACACAATATGTTTATTTTGCAACAACTGCATCTACCTCACCAAATCAAGTTTTATGGTCTACTTCGGCAGCAAATGTTTCAGGGGTAGATTTCCATGTCATCGCTACTGATGCGTCCGGATCAACAAGACAGTCATCCAAAATATCATCATTGTTATATGGAAATTCTGTTGCGTGGAATGAATATGGTGGTTTACAATTAAACGGTGGAACTGGTTCATTCTCGGTTGATTATGATCCGGGTGATATTATTACACCACCAAGGGTAAGATTGTTAGTCACGCCGGATTCGGCAAATTCTACAACTTACAAGATGATGATTACGGAGTATGCACCGTGATCTATTATAAAAATGAGATAAATATAAGTATAAAGGAAATGAATCATGGCAATTAAACCATTCAACTCGGTAGCAGGTTTCTCGGTAGGAGAAGTTCCAGCTAACGTGATACTGGCAAATGGTGATATTACAACAGGTAACGCAAATTTAACCGCTAATCTTTATGTAACTAACACAGCTAATGTCGGTAATTTACGTACAGATAACCTGTTATATGCTAACGGTACAGCTTGGGATTTCCAAGAAGCCGCCGGCAATACATGGCAGATTCAATATAATGTTTCTAACAACTTTGGAGCCAGTGCTAACTTCACGTATGATGATAGCATTCAGAACTTTACTATATTGGGTAATGCAAACGTTACTAAAACATTCTTTGGTAACGTTGCTAACTTCAGTGGTAATCTAACTTCCCTAAATGCCAGTTTAGGTAACTTAGCTACTGCTAATTATATTAATGTTACTAATAACTTCACCGGTAATGTTGCTAACTTCAGTGGTAATCTAACTTCCCTAAATGCCAGTTTAGGTAACTTAGCTACTGCTAACTTTGTTAATGTAGCAAGTAATTTAGTTGTAAGTGGTAAAAGTAATTTAGGTCCTATTGCTAATGTATATATTACAGGTGGTTCAAATGGTCAAGTTGTTTCTACTGATGGCACAGGTAATCTAAGTTTCGTTACAATTGATACATTTCAACTTCAAAATGGCAACAGTAATGTAGTTGTTGCCGCTAATAGTAATGTAACAGTAGCAGCCAATGGTATCAACGTACTTACTATTTCAGGTTATGCAGGCAATGCGGCTAACAACGTTTCAAATATTGCAGGTCAATTAGGTATAACAGGTAACGTTACTGCTCCAAACTTTATTGGTAACGTTGTTGGTAATATCTCAGGTAACATTGTTATTCCTGGTTCTAATACAGGTGTTGTATTTAATGATGCTGGAAATGCTAATTCAACACTAGGCTTCACTTTTGATAAAACATCGAATGCGGTAACTGCGAACGGTAACTTAACTGTTAACAATGCTAATTTAGGTAACTTGGCAACGGCTAATTTTGTCAATGTAGCAAGTAATACAATCACAAGTAATTTAACAGTTAATCTAGCATTAGATGGCAATACTGCTAACTTTAGTGGTAATGTTATAGTTCCCAACTTAACAGTCAACTTACAATTAAGCGGTAACACAGCAAACTTTACCGGCAACTTAACAGCAGCCAATTTAATTGGTGCATTAGCAAATGGTAATAGTGATATTAAAATATATCAAAATGCCAATGTAGAAGTAACTATTGGTGGTACTGCAAATGTTGCAACTTTCTCATCAACCGGTTTATATGTTGCAGGTGATGTTAACTCTACAACAGGTAATATTACATCAAACGGTAGCGTTACTGCAAATGGATTCTTATACGGTGCAAATGCTAATGTTACTGGTCAGGCAATATTAGGTAGCGTATTAACTGCAAATATTACAGCCCCAACTGGCGCTGTAACGATTAGTGCCGCAGGTGCAAATGAAAACATTCTTCTTGTACCAACTGGTATAGGTAATGTTGATGTTGGTTTACACAATATTACTCAAGTTGCTACTCCTGTAAATCCTAACGATGCGGCAACAAAAGAATATGTTGATAACATCAGTCAAGGTTTATACATTCACCCATCCGCTAATGTCACAACTACAACTAACTTAAATGCTAGTTACTTAAATGGTGGTACAGTATTATCTGTTACTACTATTACTGGTGGCACTACACTAACATTCAGTACAAATCACGGATTGTCAGTAGATAGTGATATTCAATTCACAAACTCATTCAATGGTATTGTTGCTGGTGAAGGATATTTTGTATTCAGTACACCGGCTGCAAATCAGATTACTATTAAGAATGGTTACTTTGGTACTCAAATTACAACACTTACAAATGCTACAGGATTAACACAGCCGGCATTAGGTGAAGGTGGTGTTGGTGCTACTCTTACAAATGCAGGTGCACAAGCCGCACTAACTATTGATAGTGTATTAATGACAGTTGGATTAAGGGTTCTTGTTCAAGGTCAGACTAATCAAGCTCAAAATGGTATATATGCAGTAACAACAGTTGGTACTATTTCTACTAATTGGGTACTTACAAGAGCTAGTGATGGTAATTCGTATGCTCCTAAGAGTGATACACAACTAGGTTCAGGTTCATACTTCTTTGTTACACAAGGTACACAATATGCCGGTACATCTTATGTATTGACAAACCCTCCGGGTGAGATTATATTTGGTACTAGTAATATTACTTTTGCTCAGTTTGGTAGTGCTGGTGGTTATACTGCAGGTAACGGTATCTATATTAATGGTACTATTATTTCTGCAAATGTAGATTTAGTAACAACTGCTATTGTTGCTGGCAACATTACTGTTAAAGCTAGTGCAAATCTAACAACGCCAAACATTGGTGATGCAACATTCAGTAGCTTAACTTGGAATAATTTAAGTAATGGTAATGTTTCTGCTAACAACTTAAGTATTGGTAATGTTGCAAATATTGGATCAAACTTAACAGTTGGTGGATTAATACAAGCTAACGGTAATATTTCAAGTAATGCGGCCATTAATGGTAATACTGCAAGCTTTACAAACTCAGCTAATGTTGGTGGAAACTTAATAGCAAATAATATTACAAGTAATAATGCTTTTAGTACAAACACAGCTAACATAAGTTCAAACTTAGTAACAAGCAATGCAACTGTTAACTTACAATTATCAGGTAATACTGCAAATTTCAGTGGTAACATTGTGGCCGGTAACATCAGCACTACAGGAAGCGGTGGTAATATTACTGGTGCTAACGTTGTAAGCGCAAATACATTCAGTGGTAATTTAGTAGCAAGTTATGCAAATTTTACAGGTAATATTACAGCTAATAACTTAACTGTTAATTTAGAATTAAGTGGCAATATTGCTAACTTCACTGGCAACTTAACATCATTAAATGCTAATTTAGGTAACCTAGCAACAGCAAATTTTATAAACGTATCAAGCAATTTAAATGTTACTGATACTGCAAATGTAGGTAACTTGAGAACAAATAATCTATTATATGCTAACGGTCAACCTTGGGATTTACAAGAAGCAGCCGGCTCTAATAGACAAATTCAGTTTAATGATGGTAGTAACAATTTTGCCGCAAATGCTAATCTTACATATGATTACGTTACTAGCAATTTAACAGTTGTTGGTAATGTTATTGCTACAACTTTTGTCGGTAATGTGTCTGGTAATATTTCTGGAAACATTGTTATTCCTGGTTCTAATACAGGTGTTGTATTCAATGACGGTGGTAACGCTAATTCAGTAACAGCATTTACGTTTAACAAAGTATCAAATGTAGTAGCCCTTGCAGGCAATCTTACTCTTGCTAATACTACAATTGCGACAGGAACTACAACAACATCTAACGTTAACGCTAATCAGACTATCGTACAATTTAGTACAACCGGTATAGCGGCTATGGAGTTTTTAGTTAAAGGCATAGATTCTACTGGTTCTAAATACAGTGTAGCAACCGTTACAGCAGTAACAAATGGAACAAATGTTGATTATGTAACATATGCGACAGCATTTTTGAATTCAACAACAGGATCATTAGCAGTTAATATAGTAGGATCTAATGTAGCATTACAAGTTACTCCGGCAAGTAGTAATAGTACGGTTTGGACCACACAAGTGAGATTTATTTAAGAAGTAAGAAATGGCAATAAAACCTTTTAATGCAGTAGCTGGTTTCAGTGTAGGTGATGGTAACAACAAAGTTGTAATAGATGCCGACGGTAATCTATTAAACACATCACAGAACATCATATACGTAGGTAAAAATGGCAATGATAGCAATGACGGTACTATAAACAATCCGTTTCTAACTATTAAAGCCGCAATGATTGCGGCTGCGGCCGGAAACATATCAGTTCACGTTGCTCCTGGAACTTATACTGAAGATAACCCTATTACTATTCCAGCTAACGTAGCATTGATGGGTGACAACTTAAGAAATGTATCAGTAGTACCACAAACCCCAGCCGCTGACTTGTTCTATGTAACAAATGGGTGTTATGTCTGGGGTATTACAATTAAGAACTATACAGCCAATGGATTTAGTTATAATCCAGCAACCCCTTCACAGAATGTATTTGTAAGCCCATACATACAAAATTTAACATCAAGCACTACTACTGGTACTGCTGTTTACATTGATGGAAACAATGTTAGTAGTATAAGCACTAAAGCAATGATTGTAGGATTCTTTACTATCATTAATCGTGGAGGTAAAGGTATTCATATTGTAAACTCTGGTTACAGTCAGTTAGTTAACATCTATACTATTGCGTGTGATATTGGTATTGAAGTAGAGTCAGGTGGATTCTGTACATTGAACGGCAGTGATTGTTCTATTGGTAACTATGGTTTAATCGCTGATGGTACAGGACCATTACAAACATCTGGTACATTAGAATCAGAACTATACGGAACATTTGTACTTAATAGTTTGACTAATGGACAACCTAACGTGAATACAGTTGTCTTAATTCCCGGTGATCCCAATTATTATACAATTGATACTATTTTACCTAATCAACCAAGTGCCGGAAAATCAACAGTAGTTATACAACAAGTTTTTACTCAATCTGTTGCCCCCGGAACAAACATTGAATTTTATACAAGAAGCTCAATTATAGCAAGTGCTCACACATTTGAATATGTGGGTGCAGGAACTAATCCAGCAACAGCATTACCACAATATGGTGGTATACCTATTGAAGCAAATGAAGTTATAGCTACAAACGGAGCAGTCATAACATTTACAAGTACAGATCAAAAAGGAAATTTTAAAGTAGGTGATGGATTTACAATCAATCAAGCTACTGGTACTATTAGTGGTACTGATTTTTATGTAAGTTTATTTGCTCAAATGACACCATTTATATTGGCGTTGGGTAGCGATTAAATACAATAAAGAATAAAGGAATAACATGCCAGCCGCATTAAATAATTTTAGAACAACATTAGCAGATATAACAACTACTACAGCAAATGTATACACTCCGCCTGTGGGCTATTCTACGGTTGTTTTGATGGCACAAGTTAGTAATGTTGGTAACGATACAATACAAATAACAGCTGGTGTAAATAGAACCGGTAATACAACATTACTAATCAACGAGGCCAGTGTGCCAATCAATGATGCTATTACAGTACTAACTGGACGATTAATTTTAAACTTTGGAGATACGTTGCAATTTACAAGTAGTGATGATACTAGCGCACAATTAGTATTGAGTTATTTAGAAACATTGATTACCGGATCATAAAATATGGGAATTAATAACTCAAAACTGTTAAGCGGTCGAGTTCCGGTTACCCCATACAGTAACCTGACAGTCGACCGTTACCAGTTCTTAGGACTTGGTTCTGCTGAACCTAGTCTTGGTGCAGGAGATGCAAACTCAGTATTGACACTAAGTACAAGCAATAGTAGAGTTTGGAGTAATACTCTTACACTAACTTCACTAAATGTTTTAGGTTCAAGCAATCTAGGTGATATTAGCAACGTACATATCTTTGGCGGAGCCAATGGCCAGCTTGTTCAAACTGATGGCAATGGTAATCTAATATTTGCTGACCCAGCTGTTGTTGACAGCGCGGCTCCAATGCCCTTCTACATCCCCGTAGGTGAAAAATATTATGTCCCTGACAGCTTTCAAGGCTTGTTTACTGTTCCAATTGAAATTGATGGTGAATTAGAAGTAAATGGTATATTAGCTGAAGTTGGTACTGCTATTAACTCACTTAATAGTCAAATCATTTTTGATGATAACGGTGAGTTAACCGGTAATACAGGATTCACATTTGACACAGTATCAGGTAATTTATCAGTTCCTGGATCAGGTATATTTACTGGTAACTTATTACCTAGCGCAAACATTATATATGATTTGGGTAATACAACCAATCGTTGGAACGATTTATATCTATCTGGTACTACAATTTATATTGGTAACAGTACAATTGCTACTTTGGGTAATAATCTCGTTCTTACTAATGACATCGGTGGTCAATTTGTACTTAGTGGAAATGCAAACTCAACTAGCTTTTCTAGTGCCAATGGAGCCAGTGTACTTACACTAACAGAAACAGACATAACTTTTACTGCTAACGGTAATGCAAATATCTTTAAAATTACTGGCACTGGCGTAAATGTAGCCGGCACATTAAGTTCAACTGGAAATGCCGCAGTTAGTGGTATACTAACTGATAATTATTATTATGCTAATGGGCAACCATTAGATGTAGGTGGTAACCCCGGTGGCGCAAACACAAATATTCAGTTCAATAATAATGGTGAATTTGGTGGAACTGCCAATCTAACATTCAATAGTGCAACCAACTTATTAACATTAACCGGTAACATAGCCGCAAGTAATGCTAATTTGGGTAACATTGTTACGGCAAATTATCTAGTATCAAATAGCGGATGTGTACTTATTGCGACCGGAGCTATTGCAGTTATCGGGAACGCTGCCGGAATTTTTAATTCGGGCATAGTAGATATTAATTTAGGATTAGTAGCTAATGTCGTAGTTGGCAGTAATGTTGGAAATGTTACTATTCAGGGTAACTTGATAGCTAATAACAATGTCACAGTAACCGGAAACGTTTCCGGTAATTTGTTAACTGGCACATTAACAACAGGTGCTCAACCAAACATCACAAGTACAGGTACATTAACTAGTTTAAGTGTAAGTGGCAATAGTAACGTTGGTAATATTGGTGCTACTGGTGGTGTGTTCACTACTGTAACCGGTACACTAACAACGGCTTCACAACCCAATATTACTAGTGTTGGCATATTATCCGGATTGTCAGTAAGTGGTGGAATTGAAGTTAACGGTAATGTTCAAGCTAATACTAATATTGTAGTTATAGGAAATATATTATCAGGTAATGCTAACTTAGGTAATCTAGCAACAGCTAACTATTTCTCAGGCACATTAACAACGGCAGCACAACCAAATATCACAAGTACAGGAACATTAACTAGTTTAAGTGTTACCGGTAATATAACTTCAGGCAATTTAAGTGCTTCGGGCAATATAACGTCTGCTAATTTAATTGCCTCATTATTAAGCGTCACCGGAAATATAACTTCAGGTAATTTAAGTGCTTCAGGTAATATAAATTCTAGTAACTTGAATGCTTCTTTCTTAAGCATTACAGGAAATATAACTTCAGGTAATTTAAGTTCTTCAGGAAATATAAATTCTAGTAACTTGAATGCTTCTTTCCTAAGTATCACCGGTAACATAAATTCTGGCAATCTAAGTACTGTAGGTAATATAGCTTCAGGTAATATAAGTGCTTCAGGAAATATAAATTCTAGTAACTTAAATGCTTCTTTCTTAAGCATCACGGGCAACATCAATTCCGGTAATATAAGTGCTTCAGGAAATATAAATTCTAGTAACTTAAATGCTTCTTTCTTAAGCATCACGGGCAACATCAATTCCGGTAATATAAGTGCTTCAGGAAATGTAAGTTTTGGTAATATAAGTGCTTCGGGTAATATAAGTTCCGGAAACTTAAGTATTACGGGCAATATAACTTCTGGTAATTTAACAATTTCAAACACAATTGATGCAGTAAATATTAAAGTTACTGATTTATATAGTAAACGAACATCAATCCCGATCACATCTACTACTCTAATTGATATATTCCCAGTCAACCAATTTAGGTCTGCTAAATATACAATGCGAGCGGGCGACGGGACTGATTATCAAGCACTAGAAGTTCTTTTAGTTCATAATAACATAAATAGTATTATAACTGTTTATGGTAGCTTATCAACCTCGTCAACTGATTTGGTAGCTTTTGACACAGATATTAGTGCAGGGAATGTGAACGTATATGCAACCGCGGTGGGCGCAAATACAAATTTAAACTTAATGGGAACATATGTCCCGGATTAAAAAGGAAGTAAAATGACTACAAAAAATTTCGTTGTTAAGAATGGTATTACAACCGGTAATATCATTTTAGACGCGGCAACTGGTAATATAACAGCTAATAACTTATCAATGGCCGGCAATGCAACGGTTGGTAATTTAATTACAACAGGGGCAGGTGGCGGCAATATTACTGGGGCTAATTTAGTTTCTGCTAACTTCTTTACAGGTACATTAACAACAGCCGCACAACCAAATATTACATCAGTGGGTACATTGGCAACGTTGTCAGTTTCTGGTGTAAGTACATTAGGTGCTATAGGTAATGTTAGAGTTACTGGTGGTTCTAGTGGCCAAGTAGTATCAACTGATGGCGCTGGTAATTTGTCATTTATCTCAATCAGTTCTTCTGCACTTACAAATGGTAATAGTAATGTAACCGTATTAGCTAATGGTAATGTCACAATTTCAAGTACAGGAAATGCAAACGTAGTAGTTGTTGATGGAGCTGGAGCAAATATAACAGGCACATTAACTGCTACTGGTAATATAACTTCTCCGTACTTCATTGGTAACGTTGTTGGTAACGTTTCTGGTAATATTTCAGGTAGTATTACTATCCCTGGTTCTAATACAGGTGTTGTATTCAATGACGCCGGAAATGCTAACACAAGTACAGCATTTACGTTTAATAAAGGTAGTAATCTAGTAACTATTACTAGTAACGCTAACGTAGGTAATTTAAATTCAAGTGGTTTTGTAACAAGTGCTAACTTATCTGTATCAGGTAACGCTAACGTAGGTAATTTAGGTGTAACAGCATTAGTCGCAACCGGATCAGGTAGCTTTGGTGCTAATGTTACATTAAACGGGTCTTTCTTAACCAATATTGGATATGCAGTTGCAAATACAGATGCGGCATCTAAACAGTATGTTGATACAATGGTATCAAGTGGTATCAGTTATCACCAACCAGTCAATGTCGCAACTACAACTACATTAGCAGTTGCTACAGGCGGTACAACCGCATACAATTCACCTAATGGAGCTGCAAATGGTATTGGTGCTTATATTAGTACAACTGGTACATTCTTATTAATTGACAGCGCAAACGTTCAAACAGTTGGTACACGTATCTTAGTTAAGGATGAAGCTAATGCAACATGGAATGGTGTTTATACATATTCTAATACGACAGCTATCGTTCGTTCTACTGATACTGACGAATATGGACCAGACAGCACATCACAATTAAGTATCAATGATTACTTCTTTACACTAGGCGGTGTAGTTAATGAGGGTGTTGCTTTTGTAGTTAGTGCCCCAGCCGGAGTAATTACATTTGGTACTAGTAATATTACATTTGCACAATTTAGTACTTCACAAGTTTATGATGCTGGTACAGGTATTAGTATTGTTGGTACTACAATTAGTGCTAACGCAAGTCAAACACAAGTTACAGCAGTAGGTACACTAACAAGTTTAAGTGTATCTGGTAATGCTAACGTAGGTAATATTGGTACAGGAGTAGTTACTGCTAGTGCTAACATTACCGGTGGTAATTTAATTACAGGTGGATTAGTTTCTGCTACAGGTAACGTTACAGGTGGAAACTTAGTAACCGGCGGTGTTTTATCTGCTGTAGGTAATGCTAATGTAGGTAATATAGGAGCAACTGCAGGTGTATTTACAACAGTTACAGGTACATTAACAACTGCGGCCCAGCCAAATGTTACAAGTATTGGTACACTAACAACACTATCAGTTTCTGGTAATGCAACAATTGGTAACTTAACAACAGGTGGTTCAGGTGGTAACATCACCGGTGCTAACGTAATTTCAGCCAATACATTCAGTGCTACTGCTAATATTACCGGTGGTAATTTAATTACAGGTGGATTAGTTTCTGCTACAGGTAATGGTACATTTGGTAACATTAGTACAGGTATAATTACTGCTACTGGTAACATTACTGGTGCTAATTTAATTGGTCCTCATGCTAATGGTAACAGTAATATTGCTATTACTGCTAATAGTAACATAGCGATGACAGTTGCAGGCACTGCAAACGTAATAGTAGTAACATCAACTGGTGCTAACATAACTGGTACATTAAGTGCAAGTGGTAATGCTAACGTTGGTAACTTGGGTACAGGTGGATTGATTACTGCAACTGGTAATATAACTGGTGCTAATTTAATTACAGGTGGATTAGTTTCTGCTACAGGTAATGGTACATTTGGCAATGTTATCACAGGTGGATTAGTTTCTGCTACCGGTAATGGTACATTTGGTAACATTAGCACAGCCGGTACATTAACTGTAACAGGTAATGCTACAGTCGGTAACTTAACAACTTCGGGTGGTTCAGGTGGTAACATTAGTAATGCTAACGTTATATCTGGTAACACATTCAATGGTACTACACTATCTATAACAGGTACTGCTACAGTTGGTAACTTAGTAACGTCAGGTTCTGGTGGTAACATCAGTAACGTTAACGTAATTTCTGCTAACACTTTCAGTGCTAGTGGTAATGTCACTGCTGGTAATTTAACTGTATCTGGATTAACTAGTTTAGGTGCTGTAGGTAACGTAGCAATCACTGGTGGTACTAGTGGTCAAGTATTAAGTACAAATGGTTCAGGTGGATTGTCATTCATTACGATTGGCACCGCTGGCGTATCAAATGGTAACAGTAATATTGCAATTGCAACGGCCGGCGGTAATGTAACTACAAGCGTAGCAGGTAATGCTAACATATTTGTTGTTACTGGTACAGGAGCCAACATAGCCGGTACACTAAGTGTATCAGGTAACGCTAACGTTGCTAACTTAGGTACAGCATTAATCACTGCTACTGGTAACATTACTGGTGCTAACTTAGTTACAGGTGGTGTATTGTCTGTTACAGGTAATGCAACTGTTGGTAATTTGATAACAGCAGGTGGTTCTGGTGGTAACATTAGCAACGCTAACGTAATTTCTGCTAATACTTTCCTTGGTACTACATTATCAGTTTCTGGTAATGCAACTGTAGGTAATCTAATCTCAAGTGGTGGCGGTGGTGGTAACATTACTGGTGCTAATTTAGTTTCAGCTAACTTCTTTACAGGTACATTAACAACTGCGGCACAACCAAACATTACTTCAATTGGTACATTGGCAACATTGTCAGTATCTGGAACAAGTAATTTAGGTGCTGTGGGCAATGTAACAATTACTGGTGGATCAAATGGACAAGTTTTAACTACTAATGGTTCTGGTGGATTGTCATTTGTATCAATCAGTTCATCAAGTATCAGCAATGGCAATAGTAATGTCAATATCGCAACAGCAAATGGTAACGTAACTATCGCTTCTGCCGGTAATACAACAATGACTATTACTGGTACTGGTGCAAACATTACAGGTACACTAAGTGTATCAGGTAATGGTACATTTGGTAACATTACTGGTGCTAACTTAGTTTCTGCTAACTATTTTACAGGTACATTAACAACAGCGGCTCAACCAAATATTACAAGTACTGGTACACTAGCGAATTTAGCAATAACAGGTAATCTTACAACCGGTAACGTTTTATTGAATGGTGGACTACAGAGTAACAGATCAAATGTGTCAGCAACAACTAATACTGTTATTGACCAATTTGCAACAACAACTTATAGAACCGCTAAATATATCATCAGTGCTTCAAGCGCAAATGGCTATCAGTCAGTTGAAGCACTATTAGTACAAGATGGAACAAATAGTTACATAACGATTTATGGATCAGTTTGTTCTAACGCAGTAGCAGACATTATTGATATTAGCAGTAATATTAATGGTGTATCAGGAAACGTGTCATTATATGCAACTAGTTCAGGTGGAACCGCAACAGTTAACTTAATAACAACTTACCTACTAACATAATATGCATTAATTTGCATCTTACAATTTAATACAACAGGGAATATGGAACTGTGGCGACAACTGGTTATACAAAAAACTTTGTAGTAAAGAACGGCCTTACGACCGGTCCTATTACACTTGATGCTTCTTCTGGCAATATTGCTGGATCAAACGTATCAATAACAGCCAACTTGTCTGTCACAGGTGTAAGTAATCTGGGTGCGCCCGGTAATGTTAAAATATCCGGCGGGACTAATGGTTACGTATTAAGCACGGATGGTTCTTCAAACCTATCTTGGGTAGCACAATCAGCTGGTGGCGGCTCATCTATTAGTAATGGTAATAGTAATGTAAATATTGCCACAGCTAACGGAAATATAACATTCAGCGCAGTTGGTAATGCTAACGTAATGACTGTTACAGGTACTGGCGCTAATGTATTAGGTACACTAAGCGTCTCTGGAACAACTAATTTAGGTGCAGTTGGTAATGTAACAATCACTGGTGGTAGTAATGGATATGTATTAACTACTAACGGTTCAGGTAATTTAAGTTGGGCGGCACAAACTAGTTCTAATATAGTAATTGACACATTCACCGGTAATGGTGTACAAACAGTTTTTACACTAACTAATTCACCCACATCAGAAGATTACACTATTATCAATATTGATGGTGTCAGTCAATTACATTCAGCCTATACTGTTGCTAACGCAAACGTTACATTAAGTAGTGCACCGGCTAGTGGCGCCGCTATTGAAGTAATGACATTCAATCTTGGTAGTGGAGCAGGTGGTAGTAATGCATCTAGCGGATATACATATGTAGAAGCTACCGGCAACACCACAGCCAGTCCAAACACAAAATATATAGTTAACACTAATAGTGCTAACTTAACGATCACCCTTCCAAGTAGTCCCTCATTCGGTGATGAAGTTGGTATCATTGATGGTACTGGTAATGCCAGTGTACATGCTATTACAGTTAGTAGAAATGGTTCAAATATTCAAGGAGCAGCCTCAAGCATGACAGTCACGACAAACCGTTCAGCATTTACATTGGTATATTATAATGCTTCTCAGGGCTGGGTATTAACAAATGTATAAGGTATAGAAAATGGCAGATTATTATCAGTTAAAAAATCAAAATATTTTTAACCCACCGGCAAATACGGATATGGGCAATGCGAATAGCCAGTTCAATACCATGTATGTTCAAAATGCGTTAGTTTTAGGTAACGTCAGTGTTACTGGTAGCACAATTATTGCACCACGTATATCTAGTATTGCTTATCCAGGAAATGACACTGCGGCCGATACTGCAGGTGGACAAACAATTACATTAAATGGTACTGGATTTGTTGCTGGAGCAAGTGTATTAATTAATGGCAGTGCAGTGGGAGTAGTGTCAGTTGTAAGTTCAACAGTTATTACATTTACAAGTCCAGCGAACACAACCGGTAGTTATGTCGTATATGTTGTAAATCCAGATGGTAGTACAGCAATTGCTATTCCAGGTATTCAATATAGTGGCACACCAACATGGACAACAGCGGCTGGTACTTTAGGTAATGTCTATGAGACTGCTAGTTTTACTCAAACAGTTACAGCAACAGGTGATGCACCAATTACTTATAGTGTAGCCAGTGGATCATTGCCACCAGGTTCAACGTTCAATGCTAATGGAACAATAACTGGTACAAGTCAGTTATCATCAAGTCCTACAACATATTCATTTACAGTTAGAGCAACTGATGCTGAACAACAAGATACTGATCGTGCATTTAGTATAGCTGTTATACCAGATGTTGTTACATGGAGTAATCCTACAAATAACACAACATATAGTCCTGCAGCCAATATTGCTATTGCTAACATAACATTAAGTGCAACCAGTGCTGTTGGTTCTGGTATAACATATACTGCTAATACATTACCAACTGGATTAAGTTTAACCGGTGCAAACATATCAGGTACACCAACTGTAGTTGCCAACACTAGTACATTATTAACTGCCACAGCAAATACAACTAGTGAATTAAGTTCTATCACTATTAATTGGGTTGTAAGTGTAGCGAGTGATCCATACTTTATGTACAATTCATTATTGTTACCGGGTAATGGAACTAACAATGCACAGAACAATACATTTTTAGATGGTAGTACAAACAACTTTACTATTACACGTAATGGTAATACAACACAAGGTACGTTTAGTCCTTATGGAAGTAATTGGAGTAATTACTTTAATGGTAGCAGTTACTTAACCGCAGGAACAACTGCATCAAACTTTCTTTGTACAGGTTCAGCTACTGGTATAACTGCGACATTTGAAGCATGGGTGTATCCAACAGCGTATAATACAGGAGCATCTATGTGGATGTTTTCTTCTGTTCATGCTAAAGGTGCAACATACTTTAATTTTGGTGTTGCTAGCGGTAAAGTTAGATTTTACTGGTACGACGGGGGATATAAAAATGTAGATTCTGCGTCTACAAGTGATGTTCCACTTAATACATGGACTCATATTGCAGTAACGATTAGCGGTTCTACAATTAAAATTTATGTCAACGGTGTATTAAATACAACTTCTGCAACTTATACTGGTGTAGCAGCCGCTGGTCTTAACCAAAATGACAATATTGGTGTTGAAGGCGCACAACCAACATATTTTTCTGGATACATTTCCAATTATCGTTTAAACAATACAGTTGTTTATTCATCAGCATTTACTCCAAGCACAACTCCGTTAACTGCTATATCGGGTACAAGATTATTAACCTGTCAAAGCAATAGATTCATTGACAATAGTACAAACGCTTTTGCCATTACATTAACAGGTTCATCTACTATACAACGTTTCAGTCCATTCAGTCCCGGTGCAACATACAGTACCAGCACAATCGGTGGGTCAGGATACTTTGATGGTTCCTCTCAATTAAGTTTTACGGCTAATTCCGCATTTGCTTTTGGCACGGGAGACTTTACAGTTGAATGTTGGTATTTTGCTACTTCAAATCCTGGTTATCGTTCTTTGATTGAGACTAGGGCTTCAAACGGAACAAGCAATGGATGGGCGTTAGCCGCTGATGTTGGTGGTGCTATGTATGTTTATTCTGCGGGATTTATTGTTTCAGGTATTACTGTTGTTTTAAATACTTGGAATCATGTTGCTTTTACTAGAAGCGGCGCAACGCAATATTTATTTCTAAACGGTGTATTGGTTTCTTCAACCGCCACTGCAAGAACTTATAGCGATACCAATTTAGGCGTTGGTGGAGTTGCATATACCACCGGAGAATATTGGACTGGCTATCTTTCAAATGTTAGATTGATCAAAGGTACTTGTCTTTATACAACAACATTTACACCTTCAACTACGCCATTAACAGCCGTATCAAACACATCACTCTTATTAAATTACACCAACGCTGGTATTATTGATAACACAATGATAAACAATTTACAAACAGTTGGTAACGCACAAAT
>Ga0209401_1000528_pt1 | contig 26049 bp, 49 predicted proteins | sample M_140807_MF_Meta_FD_187318 | JGI IMG/M metagenome (GOLD analysis project Ga0209401, IMG submission 187318) | Freshwater microbial communities from Lake Montjoie, Canada to study carbon cycling - M_140807_MF_MetaG (SPAdes) (version 2) | ecosystem: Environmental > Aquatic > Freshwater > Lake... | reverse complement strand
CAAAAGCGTATGGCTACTCGTGGCAAGACTGGCATTTTGTTGCGCAAAGTCCCAGCTTTGGGTCAGGCAATCACGTTTGGTGAGGAACTTACGAACGCGATCTTTGCAATCAACCGTGGCGTTGAGAGACAGTTCCAGTTGGCATCCCTTGGTAAACACGTTCAGCGTGAGATGCAAGAGTTCACGGATTCGTGGGTAAAGGCAAATCAAGCAACGACTGATGTTTTGAGGGGTATTGCTGAGGGGCACCTTGACGAGGTAAAGCAGATTGAGGCCGCGCGATTTGTTGACGATGTGCTTGGTAAATACAGCAAGTTCAATCCGAAGTTAAGGCAAGCAATTCAAGGGTACGCAATTTTCCTTCCGTGGGCCTTAAACGCCGTCAAGTTCTTCACGTTGAGTTTGCCAATCAAGCATCCGGTTCAGGCAGCGTTGCTTGTTTCTTCGGAGAAGATGATTAGCCAGGAAACAAAGGATGCGGCAAATAGTCAGCCGGGTAACTTGCGCAGTGAGCTTCAAGTTGATGGTGGTGTTCGCCAGATTGGTCGCTATACGCCTGCTGGTTTGTTCCTTGGCTCGGCCAAGTGGAATAAAACTGGTGGTTATGACGCGATTTACAACCCGCTTGGTATGCAAGCTGCAAAACAGGTTTTGCCCGAGATTTCGACTCCGCTTGCGTTGCTTGCTTTTGGCGTGAACTGGAAGGGCCAGAAAGCTATGGGGCATGATGGCAAGCCGATTGGCAACCGCCCCGCATTGGCAATTTATCTATTTGCCGAAAGCGTTACCCCTGGCCTTGCAATGCTTCGTCAATGGCGTGAAGGCGGAGGCAAACCATACGACAATTCAACCGTGTTTAACCCTCGCGTGAAACCCGGTACGTCCGGCAGCAAGGGGTTTGCTGATTCGTTTAACCCATTCCGCGTAATCAAGACTGGTGATTCTGCAAAAGTTTCTGCTGGCTCGGGTGGTCTTGGTGCTGGTGATCAGAGCGGTGGTTTTGCTCAAGGCCAGTCTGGTGGGTTTGCTGCGCAAGATCAAAGCGGCGGGTTTGCAAAGTAGCTCGCCGTGCCCTTTTCACCCTGTTTATATCCCTATCCCTTGTTCATGGAGCGTTAGCTAAACCTATGCCTACAACGTTGAGCGGTAAGACTTCTTGGTTCGGTGGCCCGAACGACAAGCAGAACACTGGTACGGCCCTTGGGTTGCCTGACACTGTGCGTGGCCTCGCGGTTTATAACCGTGCGACCTTGGGCGGGTATTGGCGTGTGAAGTGGCCGAATGGCAGGACGACGGTTGAGCGTCAGGTGGATATTGGGCCCGCACCGTGGACTCATCGCTCGATTGATTTTACGTCGGCTGCGATTAGGGCCGCAGGGTATTCGGAGAGGAACTATCCAACGGATGCTCGGGCGACAATCACGTATCTTGGTAAGACGAAGCCGGCAAGTTCTTCGACTGGTGGTTCTCTTGGTGGGGCTCAACCTTTGGCGTACAGGCCGAGGCTTGGTAATTCCTTGTTGAAGTCTGAACCGTACGTGAAGTTGATTGAGGCTCAGGCCAAGTTGCCGGCAGCATCGTCTGAGAAGGCTTCTAAGGCTCCTTCTGGCCCTGTTGCGAGTAGTGGCAGCATTAGGTATCAGTCGGGTACTCCGCGTCTTACTCACCCGTCTATTCAGGGTGCGTTGCGTGACACATCGAGCATTTTTGGTCAACCGTTGACTGTGGGTACTTCAACGAATCACAGCAAGTACACGACGAGCGGGAATGTGTCGGATCATTATGTCGGCAATGGTGCTGATGTTCCGGCTACGGGGCAGGCGTTGACTCGCATGGGGCAGGCGGCGTTGCAGGCTCTTGGCATGAGTCCTGCTGAGGCAAAGCGTCAGACGGGTGGCCTTTTTAACTTGACGAAGAACGGTAAGCGTTACCAGGTCATTTTCAATACGACCCAGGGCGGCAACCATTACAACCACCTACACATTGGAGTTCGCTAGTGAGCGCGTATAAGAACCTTGCCGTGAAGATGGCGCAGCAGAAGGTGTCACCACCGCAGCGCAGAGCACCGTACTTTCGGTTCCCGAACACCAAGCGGAACATGGATGTGCTGAAGCAGCAGCAGCGTCTTGGTCGTTACGGCGGCCATCGTATTTATTCAATTTAATTCTACTTAGGAGAATTTCTAATGCCCCAATCTTTAGCGATGTCTCCGTACGACAGGTTGGTTCATAAGCTCGCAGCGAAGGGAACGAGAGACCCCAAGGCTTTGGCCGCATGGATTGGCCGGAAGAAACTTGGTAAAGCTGAGTTCCAGCGTCGAGCTGAGGCTGGCAGGAATGACCGCTAAAGCTCCGGCGCGTAGGTATACGGCGGAGGAAGTAACACGGGGTTTGGTTGCGATGGTTGCTTGGGCTGGCCGGCCAACGGATGCTGCGAGGACGTTGAAGGAGGAGGGGCTTGAGGTTCCTACTTCTACTTTGAGGTCTTGGGTTGATACGACGCACCGTGAGCAGTATGAGGAGCTGCGGGGTAAGTACGCGGACAAAATGGAAGCGGTACTGGTCAATACGTATCGTGAAGTTGCTCTCAGGGCAACGATGGTGCAGCGTAAGGCTGTTGAGGAGGCTGAGAAGCGTCTTGATCGTGGTGCTGATACTGACCCTGCCCGGACTGCTGCGGCGTTGTCCAAGGTGTCTCAGGTGTCTACTGACAAGCTGATGAGCCTTACGGGTCGTCCGCAGGTGATCACTGAGGAGCGGGGTATGTCGGAGATTTTGCGGTCTTTGGCAGCGAAGGTTCCTGGTCTTGTGATCATGGATGGTGAGGCTGTTGATGAGCCCTGACGAGATTGGATTCCTTTTGCGGGAACTCGATGACATTAAGAAGTCTGTGGATTCCGTGGACGGTAAGACAACGGATTTGCTTGAGCGTGTAACAAGGCTTGAGTCAAGCACTCGCACGATTGGTTGGTTGATTACAACGTTGATCGCGGGTGTTCCAGTGCTGTTTTTGATTCTTGACCGTTTAGCCCAATAGGAGGGTTTCCTTTATGAGTAGTCCTGCTGATGCGCTGAAGGCGCATGATGCTCGTGCGCGTCGTGCACGGAAGAACATTGAGAAGTTCAAGCGCCTGGTGGCGCATAACGCACTTGTGTTGAAGCTTGAGAAGTCTAGGGCTGACAAGTTGCGTAAGAAACTGGTGGTTGATGGTGAAAGGGCTCGTGCCGTGAGGTGGGCTTTGAACGCTGTTGGAACCGTGGAGCATCCCCCATCGAGTAACCAGGGGCCGAGGATTACCAGGTGGCAGCAGATCTGTGGGTATCCCCAAGGAGGGGAGCCTTGGTGTCAGGTGTTTGGTTCCAACAGTTTCTACTTTGGTTCTCATAACACGATTGATCCGGCGGACATTGGTGGGTACACCGTGAGTGTTGTTGATCGTGCGAAGCGTCACGCGGTTATGGGTGGTCGTAAGGGTTGGGACGTTGTGAGTCTCAACAAGGCCCGTAAGGGTGACTGGGTGTACTTTGATTTTGATGGTGGTGGCATTGAGCACGTTGGTATTTACTTGTCTCACACGCCTGACACTGTGACTTGTTGCGAGGGCAACACAAGTCGTGGCAATGGTTCGCAGAGCAATGGTGGCGGGGTCTTTGTAAAGACTCGACCACGGAGTGTTGTCGCGGCAGTCGTGGCCGTTCCGTTCAAGGACTAGCCGTGGCGTACAAGGATCCGCGTGGTGGCTTGACTGCTGCTGGTAGAGCGCATTACCTACGGACTGAGGGTGCGCACTTAAAGCCCGGTGTTAAGAACTATTCGGGTGCGTCTGAGGAGGATAAGAAGCGTTGGGTGAAGTGGGCGCTTCGGTTCACTAAGACCCCGAGGCCACTTGTTAAACCGTCTGGTGATCCGACCCGGTACGCATTGATGTTTCAGGCGTGGGGTAAACCCATTCCAAAGAACACGAGTGATGTTGCTGCTGTCCACAGGGAGGCTCTCCGCAGGCGCTCGCAGTTGTGGAAGTAAAAGAGTCCCCCAGGCACGAAAGGATATTAAGAGCCTGAGGGACGGAGGAGATCGTATCACGCTGTTGAAGAGGACGTAACGCGGTTATGTCCTAGCACCCAATTATGTTCCTAGGAGGAACTATGTCTAAGGCTCAAGCATCAGCCCTGTCGGGGCTTTGTGTGGCTGTCTTTTCAGCCCTTGTGTCGTTTGGTGTTCTTGGTGGCGAACAGGCCACTGTTGTGCAGAGTGTCGCCGTGAGTGGCATTGCGTTTTTAGCTACTGTCGCTATTCATAGTGGACGCACCCCCAGGTCGTAATGGCTACTGAGGGGATTCATCCTGAAGCCGTCGTAACTGCCCTTCGTGAGGAGGGGTCGGTTACGGCGGCTTCTCGTGTTTTAGGAGTCAACAGGAACACGTTGTCGTCGTACTTGCAGAGGCACAACATTGATGTGTCTCAAGGTGCACAACACGCAACGTGGCATGGGGCGACTGCTGACTTGGTGGAGCAAGTGTTGAGTGAGAACACTGCTGAGTGGGGTGACATTCGTAAGCTCGTTGAGTCTCGTGGACTTACGCCCGAGGACTGGGTGTTGAGCCGGTGCAGGATTAACAAGTGGGGTGAGAACGAACAGCTCAGGGCTGATCTGGTGCCTCGTAGGGATTTCTTGATGCCGGCACGTTCCGATGGTTGGAAGCCTTCGGAGCGCATGAGCGCTCGAGCCGTGACGGAGGGTTTGACGTTCGTGTTGTCGGATCATCATTGTCCGTTGCATGACACGAGGCTTCACGCTTTGACAGTTGAGCTGTTGCGTCGTGAGAAGCCCGAGGTGATTGTTGTTGCGGGTGACTTGATTGATTGGGCGGGCGTGTCACGGCACCGAAAGACTGGCACTGAGGCTGGGTTGAATGAGTCGTTGCAGGGCGCGTATGACGTTCTCCGGGATTACCGGACGGCGTGTAACGCACGAATCGTGTTCCTTGATGGCAACCACGAGCAACGGTTGTTCAATGCTTTGGAGTCGAAGGGACTTGTGAACGTTGCGAACCTTCGCCGGCCCAAGGATGAAGTGTCGTTACTTAGCACGAGGCATCTTCTTAGGCTTGATGAACTGGGTGTCGAGCAAGTGTTTCCCCCCGAGGGGTGTGGGTATGAACACGCGGAGTTCCGTATTCCTGGTGGGCCCGCTGTCAGGCACGGGTGGATCGCATCAAGCGGTTCGGGCAGTTCTGCACTTAAGACTTTGGACAAGCTTCGTCGGTCAGTGATCATTGGTCATACGCACCGGCAGAGCCTTGTGCATCACACGCATTGGGTTGATGGTGTGCAGCAGCAGTTGACTGCTGTTGAGGCCGGGTGTATGGCGCTTGTGACCGAGAATGGCATGGGGTACTCAATCGCCCCTGATTGGCAGAACGGGTTTTGTTCCGTGAGTAACGGAACGATTGAACTTGCGACGTATAAGGATGGCGTATTGCGTTGGCGTGATCGGGTGATCTCGTGACCTGTGACCACAGCCCGTTCCCTAACCCTCGTATGACTGATTGCATCAAGTGTGGTCGGCCTATTCCTGAGGGCTTCAAGCGCAACGTTCGGGCTGAGAATGTCCTAGTTGAACGTGTAAGTCCTGAGGCGGGCGTTGTGATCAACGCGAATCGTCTTGCTAGGAGTGGCCTTGGTTGGGTCAGGCACATCTTGACAAGGAACTTTCACCGTGAGGGCAACGAGGAACTGTTGGATTTCGTGAACTATGCGGTGTGGCTTGATCAGCAGCGCAGGCTCTCAGGACTTGATGGTCTTGGTGCTCACAAGCTCAAAGCACTACACCACGCTACTGAGGCTTACAGGTGGTGGAACATGGTGGAGGACGACGATTGAAGTTTGCTTACGCTGATCCGCCGTACTTTGGTTGCGGCAAGAAGCTTTACGGTGCGCATCACCCCGAGGCTGCCGTTTGGGATTCAAAAGATGCTCACATCAACCTTGTGAAGCGGTTGACGGACGAGTTTCCTGACGGGTGGGCATTGTCTTGTAACCCGCGTGACCTTCGTTTCATCTTGCCTGCTTGCCCAGAAGATGCGCGTGTTGCATCGTGGGTTAAGACATGGCACCAGATTAGGCCAACGTCAGTGCAGCACGCTTGGGAGCCCGTTGTGTTCCGGGGGGGGCGTTCGTTGCCTAAACGTAACCCGATGGTTCGGGATTGGATGACTGGCAATGCGACAAAGCAGCGTGGACTTCCGGGCGCTAAGTCATCTCAGTTCAACCGTTGGGTGCTTGATCTTCTTGGATATGAGGATGGCGATGAAGTTGTTGATTTGTTCCCCGGCACGGGTGGAATGGCAGCTGAGGTAGCGCAGTTGGTGTTCGCATGAAAGTCGTTCACTTGATCATTCCTGGTGAACCGGCCCCTAAGGGTTCAAGGGTTGCCGGCGTACGTAAGAACGGGACTGTGTTCACTCGACCGGCTAATGCTCGGGAGAAGGATTATCAGAACAGTGTGGCTGCGGTTGTCTCCGGGATGGATCAGCTTGAGCCCCCGTATGAGGTGGAGATCAGGTTTCGGTTCTTGAGTCCTCAGAAACCGAAGTACAAGTATCCGTCGCGTAATGACGTTGACAAGCTTGCCAGGTGTCTACTTGATGGTTTGGTCGCGGGTGGCTTGTTGGTGGACGACAGGCACATTACAAGGCTTGTGGCGCAGAAGGAGTACGGCACTGAGGGGACTGTGGTGTTGGTGAGGAGTTTGCAGGGCTGATTGCTGTTGGGTTGCGTACGTAACGATGTTGTGTTACGCTGCCGTTGTTCCGTTCTTGGGTTCGGACACCTGGGGGTCGCGGGTTTTCCCTGGTCGGTTTGTCCCTCGGCCCCCAGTTTAAGACTTCAACCGGGGCGGGTTGAAGAGAGCGCCCCGGGCTTCGGCTTGGGGCGTTTTTTTATGCCTGTTCGTTGAGGAGCTTTTGGATTTGGCGGATGCGTGGGTCTTGACTGGCTCGTTCTTCCCCGAACGCAATCCAGTCCAGGCTGACCTTGTAGAGCTCTGAGAGTTGTGCGGCACGGTTGAGTGTCAGGTTGGCCCTGTCGTATTCCCACGCTTGGACGGTGCCTATGGTTACGTCAAGGTCTTTGGCGACGCTGCGTTGTGTCATGCCGGCATCAAGGCGGGCTTGGCTGATTCGTTCACTTACCTCGTTCGATTTCATCAATTCGTGCCTCCAATCTGGCCATGCGTGAGTGATCTTCTTCGTTGTCTCCTACGAGGTCGCTCATGGTGAGGTCGTAGACGCGACAGAGCTTTATGGCCTTGTCCAGTGTGGGCATATGGATGCCGTGTTCCCATTGGTATAGGGCGCTTTCGCTGATGCCTGTGGCTTCGCAGGCGGCGCGTTTGCTTAGTCCTGCGCGGGTTCTGGCTAGGCGCAATCGTTCGGCTACGTGGGCTTTCACATCGTCAGTCATATACGTGTACCTCTCGGTGTATGGATGTTGTTGCAGGAATCGGTAAGGAGTTGTCGTATTCGCGTGGTATAAACCCGAAAACGAATAGAGGGGAATGCCGCTGTGAAAAGTCTTGATGGGTATGAAGAAGTAGCTGATCGGATTCAACGCTTCCTAAAGAAGTACCCGGAGGGTTCGCTTATGCGTTCCCATTGGGGACAGGTTGAGATTGGTGGGCAGACGTTCGTGTACGTCGAGTCTTATGCGTACCGCCATCCTGAGGATGGTATTCCCGGTACTGGTACTGCTTGGTGCCAGTTCCCCGGCAGAACTCCGTTCACCCGTGGGTCGGAATTGATGAACGCGGAAACGGCATCCTGGGGACGAGCCCTTGCTTCGATTGGCTTTGGTGGCAAGAAGATCGCCACGGTTGATGAAGTCTCGCAGGTACAGCAGGTCAAGACACCCGACTCCCTTTCCGCCGGTGCCACCGAGTTTATTGCGTTTGTAGCGAAGCACAAGGTTCCAGCGGACAAGATCAAGCTGTGCCTTGGCGCTATGGGCATTGCGGTTGGCAACAAGCGCCTTAAGACCGTGCTGGCTGGCATGACGGATGAGCAGATCCAGACACTTACGGAGCGGGTGTCCTGATGGTTGAGAGCTTCTACATTGACCGCCGGAACACTCTTGAGGTTCGTGCCAGTGGGGAACTTGCAGTGTTCTCCCTGATTCGTGTTCCGCACGAGACTGCGCAGACGAAGAGCATTGTCGAATTCGCGTTGACTTCGACTGAGGTTCGTGGACTGTTGGCGTTCCTGCGGGAGGCGACTGATGCTTGAGCTCCCTAAGGGCATGAAGCCATTGGGCCCAGAGGACTTGTACGTACAGCTTCCGGACGGCCAGAACGTCCTGTACAGGGATGGCAACCATACGTACCGTCGCGTCACTGAGGACGGCAGCAAGCCGTTGAAGAGCGTGTCGAGCTTGGTTAGCAAAGTGGATGGTGGTAATTCCGATGGGTTGTGTGAGTGGGCTTGGAGGCTTGGTACTGAGGGTGTGCATTGGAAGGAGGCGCGTGACAGTAAGGCCGGTCTTGGTACGGCTGTTCACGCTGCTTTGGAAGCCCTTGTGCAAGGGACTGTTCCTGATCTTGGTGATTTTAGTGAGCAAACACAACCGTACATAACCGCAATATGTTCATGGTGGCTTTCTGACCAACCTGAACTTATTGATCAGGAGTTCATTGTTGCCCACCCCACGTTTGATTATGCGGGCCGCGTTGACTTGCTTGTGGAGATCAAGGGTGAGAAGTGGCTGATTGACCTTAAGACTTCTAACAAGCTTTCCCCGAAGTTCCATTATCAGATGGGCCTTTACGCATTGGCGATGGATGCTTGTGGGTTTGGTCGCCCTGACCGCATTGCGATCCTTCACGCACTTCCTGATGGTGAGTTCGTGTTCGTCGAGAGTGTCGTTAAAGACGAGCACGTAGCTCTTATTCCTCAGTGTGTCCGTGGGCTTGACTTGTTGGTTAAGGAGCAGCGGGCGGTGGATCTATGAGCCTCTGGCTTGCACTACTGGGTTACGGGTTAATTGTGGCCGTTGCGGTTTGGAAGTTCGGCGAATGACTCTGCTTGATGTTGTGAACAAACTTGGGTGCGCTGAGGCTTCTGAGGTCGTGTACCAGGTGCAGAAGGAGCAGGACATCACGCCTGAGGCTGTTCTAACGGCACTGGTGGGCCTTGAGGAGCTTGGCCTTGTGGATGTTCGGGTCTTGGTTCGTCTCACTGAGGAGGGCCGTAAGCGTGTCGCTTGAGGTTGGTTCAGTGTGGAGGTTTAAGAAGGAACGCTACGCCGGCTACAAGGGCCGCATCGTTGTCAAGGACTTGAGCCCGTTTGGTGATGAGCGCCTTGTGACCGTGCGTCTTGTGGACTACCAGGGGCAGCAGGTTCAGACGTACCCGAAGTCTTATTGGACGCATTGCATGGAGGCCGTCGCATGACCGTCGCTCCGTGGGACTTCAATGAGGCACGAACCGCCGTGTATAAGGCTTCGCAGTACCAACTAGAGGCACAGTCACAGATCGGTGAGGCGATGGAACGCCTTGCACGGGCTGAGGCTGCGTACAGGGTTGAGTTGGCGAAGGAGATCGCTCGACTCCGTGTTGATGGTCAACCAGCAACGTTGATCGGTGATCTCGCACGGGGTAATGAGGCGATTGCCACGTTGAAGTTGGAGCGTGATCTTTCGAGTGGTCTTGTTGAGGCTGCCAAGCAGAACGGGTGGCGTGTCAACAATGACCGCAAGGACGCACAGAGCCTTCTGCGTTGGAGTCTTGAAGTGTCTACGGGGAGGGCTGCTGACTAAACGTGGGGTGGCGACCTTAGAGCCCCGTCCTGGCCCAGGCGGTTAACGCATACGGGCAACCCAAGTGAAGCCGCGCTAACGAACCGTGACTGGTTCTGACATAGGCAAGGCATGGATGTCACCTAGTCAGTGACAGAACCGAGTGATCGGAAACCTTTGGAACCGGAGCTGCCAAGAGGTGGTGAATGGGGCCGAGTGGGAGGCCATGTCGCGTGGATTGGAACAGCGTTCCTTCCCTTACTAGGGAGGGTTTCCTAGTTATGCCCAAGTTCTTCTACTTACACCTTGGCAGCGTCGTTTGTTGTTCGAGATACGAAACAGAAAGATCGCGTTTTACCGAGCCACATCTATGTCGAAACTGAATGTCCTAATTGATGCTTTGGATGCTGCTGGCTGTAACCCGCGTGAGATGGGTGGCAGGTGGCGGGCTCAGTGCCCCGCGCATGGGTCGAGGGGCGGGACGTTGTTGGCTGATGAGAAGGGCGATGGGCGCGTGTCGTTTCACTGTTTCGCTGGGTGTGAGGGCAGTGATGTTTTGGATTCGTTGGGTTTGCAGTTCAAGGATTTGCGTGTTGAAGAAAAAGTTTGGGTTCCTCGCCCCAGGAAACCGAAGAAGGAACCGACATTTGTTGACCCCGTGGGGTTGGCGAAGCGGTTTGGGTGTGAGTTGCGCCAGAGCAGTAATGGAGTGTGGGTTGGTGTTTGTCCGTGTGGTGGGTGGGCGAGTGCTGGGCCTGGTGGCGCAACGTGTTCTAACGGTTGTCCCGTTGAGTCTGTTGGTGGGGTTCTTAGGGACTTGGATGATGCGCGTTTGTTGCGCGAGAGGAATGGCATGAAGAAGTTGGAAGTCGTTATGTGCACGGAGCACAAGACTGGAATCAGTAATAAGACTGGTCAGGCTTGGACGCAGTACAAGGTGCAGGCCAATGATGAGATGGGTAGTCCGATCAGTGAGGAGCTGTTGTCTTGGACTTTCATTCCGAACGGGATGGCTGAGTTTGAGGTAAAGCGCGAGGATCACGAGAAGTACGGGACGAAGTTCTGGGTTCGTGACCCGAGGGCCAAGTCGTTGCCGGCAGCTAATCCGATTGCTGAGATTCGTCAGGAGCTCAACACATTGAAGGATCGCGTTGTCGAGCTTGAGAGTCGTCTTGGTTCGTCTCCGGCAGCAGCGCCGGTCGTGTCAAACGTTAACGATCCAGTTCCTTTCTAGATGAGCATTTGGGGGCGTGTCGCAGGCTTGTCGGATGGAGTGTGGATGTTTGAGAATGGGCTGCGGTTGCCCGCGTCGCATGAGGATCGGTTTGATGATCTTGCGATGCGGGTGCCGTGGAGTCCCGTCGTGTGGAGGGATGATTTCCCACAGGAGAGCGCGGTTCTTTGGACGAGGTTCAAGGGTGGCAAGGGAGTCGAGTTGCTGCGTCGGTTCCCTGCACAACCGAGTCTCGTGGTGAAGAAGGGTGTGAGTGTCACTGCGTTGTGGAGTGTGTGGCCTGAGTTGAGGCCAGCTTGGTACGGGGATTACAACGAGCGTCTTGCCAGGTTCTTCGGTGGCCGCTTGAAGGACGTTGCTGTTAAGGACTTCAAGGTTGATCTCCGTGAGGGTGAAGTGTTCTTGCTGAACAACCTGACAACGGCTGAGAACGTGGCGGGTCGGCTATGACGCACAACGAAGTAGCTGATCTTGCCCGGAGTGTGGGTTGTCGGTTGGCGATCACGATTGAGCCCGTGCGCGGGTCGGTTCCCCGAGTCAGTGAAGTGGACTGTTTCCAAGTCTGGAAAGGGAATGACTTGCTGTTTGAGACACCGCTCTTTGAGTTGCGTGGCAAACGGTTCGATGGTGCGCTCAGTCTCGTCGCGGACTTCCTGAACGGAGCCGTTGCATGAGGGACTGGTTGTGGTGTCGGAAGTGCAAGGAGTGGTGCTCAATTTGGAACCGGCGTAAGCAATGCCTGTTCTGTAATTCCGAACTCGTAAAGGGGCCGAAGTGAACGCTTTTCTAAAAAACTTTGATCGCATGATTGATGTTGCCCGCAGGCAGGGAACGATGTGCGCTGTTGGCACGGAAATCCGTGAGGGTGAACTTGTGACGGGCCTTCGTATGACAGCCCGAACGATGCACCCGGCGTTCATGGCTTCACCAATGCCGAAGCACGACCCGGTGCGCGACAAGTGAAGACGATCAGTTTGTTTAGTGGCGTTGGCGGCATGGATCTTGGTTTGCATCGAGCGGGCTTTGAGCACGTTGCGTTCTGTGAGGCCGACCCGTATCGCAGGCAGGTGTTGGCAAGGCATTGGCCGGGTGTGCCAGTTCACGACGATGTACGCACGTTCACGCACGACGGATTGGTGGATTGTGTCGCTGGTGGCTTTCCCTGCCAGGACTTGAGCGTTGCCGGTAAGCGGAAGGGCTTGGCCGGTGAAAGGAGTGGTTTGTTTTATGACTTTGCACGAATCGCAGACGAGTATGTTCGACCCGGAGGAGTACTTATCGCTGAGAACGTGGCCGGACTGCTCAGTTCCAACAACGGAAATGACATGGCCGTCGTCTTGCGGACGCTTTCCGACATCGGGTTTTCTGTCGGGTACCGGCTTGTTGACAGCCAATTCTTCCGTGTGCCCCAGCGACGCAGGCGGGTGTTCATTGTTGGTGTCCGTGCTGAGTCCGAGCTTCCCGTCCAGATTCTTGCTCTCATCGAGGGCCGCAACGGGGATTTTGAGGCGAGCGCGGAAACGGGGAAAACCGATTCCCGAAGCTTTGGCCAAAGCGTTGCAGGAACTATCAGCGGCAGACGCATCCAACGAAGCCACACCGAGTTAGACGGTCACGGCGCGTATGTGAGTGGCTATGGCCCCCCCGTGAGCCCCACGGTGACGGCGAAGTGGAGAAAGGGCGGCGGCCCAGCGGGGGACGAGTGCCAGAACTTGCTCACTGTCTTGAGACAACGTGCCACGACTACAGCCGAGCGGACAACTTCAACATGATTGTGGTTGGCGATGAGTGACAAACCGATTAGTTTCCGCAGCACTGGCGGGTCAATAAGCGTTGACGCCAGCACTGAAACTTTTCCTACTTTGCAAGTTGGGTCTGGCATTGGTATTCCGTCGCCGCCTGCCGTGTCGATTGCGGGGGGGGGCATGAATAATGAACTTGACGAAACAAAAGCATTTGCGATGAATGTGCGAGATGAAGTTCGTGAAATGGACGTTGCGCCTACGTTGCAAAAGCAGGGAGGCCGTCCAGGTCAAGGTTATTCCGCAGTGCGTCAACAAGCGCTTGTGCGTCGCCTTACGCCGGTTGAGTGCGAGCGCCTTCAAGGTTGGCCCGATGGATGGACGCTGCTCAACGGGCCAAGTCTCGTGGATACGCCTCGGTGGTTTGAGCCGGGGTACGTTCCGAATGAGGATATGCCAGCGCCGGATGGTCGTAGGTACGCGGCGTGTGGTGACGGGGTGACTGCAACGGTTAGTGAGTGGCTTGGCCGTCGCATAATGGAATTATGCCCTGAGACATAGTACGATTAGGTGACAAACGAAAGGATACCTGAGGGGGTTCTATGAGTATTGAAGAGCGGGATGGCAAATATCGTGTCCGATATAGGGTCGGTGGGAAGAACGTCAGTAGAACGTTTGACCTGAAGCGTGACGCTGTGAAGGCCGAGAGTGAACTACGTCGCATGGCTCAGGGTAAGGGCTTGGTGGAGTTGGAGCGCGGCAAGTCAACGCTCGCGGATCACTTCGACACCTACCTTGATAGCCGGGACTTGACTTACGACACGATCAAAACGTATGCGGGGTATTGGGAGCGGTACGCGAAAGAAAGCATTGGGCTGTTGGAGTTGCGTGACCTGACCCCGAAGCGCCTTCACGACTGGATGAACCAAGACTTAAGAAGTGTGCCGGCACCAACCAAGAAGAAGGCTGTTGGCATGGTTCAGGGGATTCTCTCGACAGCGGTGATCGCGGGGGAGCTTGAGTACAACCCGATTCGGGAGTTGCCGAAACCAAAGGTTGATCAGCGTCTTGCACCTGAACCGTTCAGTATTTCGGAGGTTGAGCAGATCCGAGGCGCTTTGGACTTGCGTGATCGCACGATGGTCAGTGTCCTCGCGTACGCAGGGCTCAGGCCAAAAGAACTCTTAGCCCTTCCAGTTTCAGCAGTGAAAGAGCGGACACTCAGAGTGTGGGGTTCTAAGACTCGCAGGGAGCGCCCAGTTCACTTGTATGAGTTCTTGCGTGAGGATCTCGCAGCGTGGGACTCAGGGGATGAGCTCTTGTTTCCCGATGTTGATTGGCGTTCGTGGCGGCGGTACACATGGAAGCCAGTATTGGACGAGCTTGGGATTGGCCGGGAGTTCCACAGGGCCGACGTTCCCTATCGCTTGAGGTCAACGTATGTGAGCTTGACGATTGCTGATGGCCGCTGGTCGCCTGGTGAGGTCGCGCTGATGGCAGGTCATACGTTGGAGGTGATGTCAAGGCATTACGCGGGGATCACTGCGGAGATGGCTGGCCAGAATCATCGTGTCGAGGATGCCGTGGCAGCAGTCAGGGGGACGGCATGAACCCCGCACCATGCAGGGCGCTAATGAAGCGCTGCCAAGGCTTCGGGGACGGCGACGACGATGGAACTTTTGATGGGGAAACCGTGGTCTGCATCTCCTGTTACTACGACCTGATGCCGTACTCCAAGAGCGGAGCTTTGCTGAACGCTGAAATCCCTGAGGCACTGGAACGGTTTAGGACTGGTCGGTTGCCGCTGTGGAGAAGGAGCAAGTTGCGATGAGGTTCTTTCAGCGTCGAACCAAGGTCAAGCCGACCTCAATGTTCTTGTGCGTTGACCTGTACGCCGAGGAGACTGAAAACATAACGCCATTAGGTAATGAGGTTCGCCCTCTGACGGCAAATGTACCCCTGACGTACCCCGAAGGCAGTTTGGAAGGAGAGTCAAAGTGCTGAATCGCCCGTCTTTCTTGGAAGCCCTCTGCCGGACTCGAACCGGCGACCCCTTCCTTACCATGTTTAGCCGCAGTGCCAGATCCTCAATGTTTACGGGGCGCGTAACACAACGAGGTTACGTCAATGCGTAAAACCGTTGTGTCTACTGGGGATACGAATGTTCCCACAGTGTTCCCCGGGTGGGGTGACGTTGGCCCCGTAACCGCGTTAGGCAAGGTCGAGAAGGAGCTTGAGAGTACACAGTGGGAGCTGCTGCTGGTCAGAGAGACTCTAAAGAAGTCTCGTGAGCTGATCACTGAGCTTCAGGCTGAAATCGAGCTGCTGAAAGGGCACATAGTTGCGGGGGCTTGACCTGCTTTACAAGGCAAAGCTCACCGAGCTCGTCCTGTGCGCCAGTGGCCCCGCTGTTGCGTTCGACCGGGAGCGAGTCAAAGGATCTGAGCGCACGAACCCATTGCCCCAGGAGTACGGATCAAGGGTTTACGAGTTTCATGCCAGGTGGAATAACGCACCGAACGACAACGTGCGCCTGAAGATCATTAGTGAGATCGTTGATGAGCTTCGCGGGTACAAGGTGAGCCGAGTTCATAAGGCGGAGTACGGGACACTTGAGCTGAAGGTTGCCGTTGCCCGTGACAGGCGTTCTGAGGGCACTGTGGCGTACGCCTACGGGATTCATGTACGAACCGTCAGGGAGTACCGGCAGGAGGTCAGGGAGCGCGTTATGGCCGCCCTCGACAAGGGTGACAGAAGTATCCGTGCCATCGCTGCCGAGTTTGGTTTATCGCACGGGTTCGTGGGCAAGATGAGGGCCGTCGCTTGAAGTGTGTTTATTGTGGCAAGAAGCTGCTGAAGGACGCTCTCTACGCCCCGTATTGCAGCCGGTCTTGCGTCCGTAAAGTCACCTCCAAATAAGTTCCGTCCGACCCTTACTTTATGGTTGTCCACAAGTCGCGTACACCCCTGCCGTTTTCCGGGTTGCGTGACATTAGGTGTCGGCGCTTGCGCCGACCGCCCCGGCTCACCTTTCGCTCGCCCCCTCGACCGAGGTCGCAGCCGGGGCTCAAATTCTTTGGAGGAACTGTGAAGCGCGATTGGAAAGCGTTTAGGCAGAAGGTCGAAGCTGAGGGCCGCTGCCGCCTCTGCGGTACTGGGGGCCGGCTAGAAGCAGCGCACCTGATCCCGAGATCACGCATCCCGATTCATTCTGGGGCCGGCGAGGATCCCCGAAACTGCCTGCCCCTCTGCCCCCCGTGCCATCGCTCGTATGACGTTGCGGATCATCGCACTGGGCATCGGCAGGAACTAATCCATGTCACTACATCTGAGGAGCAAGCGTACTGTGTCGAGTTGGTCGGAATCCACGAAGCCTATTGGCGACTCCGAGGACGACGAGAAGTTCCTGATCCTTCTGAAAGCCACCCTCTTGGAGGCCAGGTCCAAGCTTGACGATGCGATTGACGCTCTGGAACGTCACGATGGCCCCGCTTACGCCTCCGCAATAACTAACTTCAGCACGGTTCGCCGCACTGCGTCTGAATGGTTGGAGGAACTGTGACTTGGACGTGGGTACTACTCAACAATGGCAAACGTCACGTTGTGAAGATTCACCCTGATTACGTGGAAGAAGCCGCCAATAACGAGGAACTAATCCGCGCCACTGACGGCTCCCTTGTGCCGATGGTTGAGGTTGATCAGTACGGCCCGGAAACTACTCGGGACGGGTAGCGTCCGCTCTGTTGAGCCATTGGTGAATCGCCTGGTTGCTTACGTCAAGCTCTCTGCCGATTTCACTTAGGTTCAGGCCGTACAAGCGGGCTTTGGCAAGCAGGTTGTAGAACTCTTGCGCGACCGCTTCCGCCTCCGCCCTAACTTCTAGTAGGCGTTGGCGGGTTGCTTTGATCTGTTCGATTGTCGGCGTGTCGCTCATGCTTTCTCCGGCCCGAGAAACTCGCCAAGCGCGACCAGGATTGCGCCGAGTGCCGAATACGTGTGTTCGTACTCAAGGCTGTTGTCAATAATCTCAAGCTCCGCCGCCAAACACGTTGCCGCTTGGTACATATTGTCTAGGTGTTGTTCGGCGCTTGCTCCGGTTGTAATTGAGCTCAAAAGCAGGCTTGTGATTGCTTGGATTCTGTCGGGGTCGCCGCTAGCTATGTAGGTTCCGGTTCTCTCGCTAGGTGCTGTGTATGTGACTTTCCTGTAGCTCATCATGCCTTCGCTTTGTAAGGGAAATACATGGTTTCGGGCTCTCCGCTGACCGATGATCGTGCGGGGATCTCTACGACACTGTTGCTGCCGATGCTCCAATCATCTTCCAGTGTGTCTACCGCTTCCGCCTCCCAAGCTCGTCGGTTGGCGTTTGTGAGTTCGTCCCAACCCTGAATTCGGGCCGCGAACCATTCGCGCAACTCTTTCAGCTCAGTGCTTGTGATTGTTCTATCGCTCATGCTGCTTTCACTCCTCGTGTTTGTGCTTGGCTGAGTACGTATTCACCAATTCGATTTTCGATTGTTAGCAAGACCGTTGCCGCCTCCGCCTCCCCAGTCCAGGAGCGCAGAAGGTAGGCGTATAGGTTGATTAGCAGCTCTTCCGCCTCACTCATCGCCTCGAACCTCTTTTTCGTAGTGTGTTTCTAGTGCTGTTTCTAGGCGTGTTGCGAGCCGCGCTACCGGCTCCGCCTCGCCTAGTTGGGACAGTAGGTGCGCGGCATCGCAAACTAGGTCGGCTAGTGCTTGCTCGACTTCTTGGCGATACCAACTTTGTTGTGAGAAGTTGCTGAGCATTGGCCGGTATTCCCACAGGGTTGATTCGGCTCGCTCTGCGCGTTCGTTTGGCGTTGGCGTGTTCATGCTCCCGCCTCCGCAGTAGTGGCGAAAGCTTCGACGGCGTACCCGTCGCAGGTAAAGTTATCTTCCAGAAACGTGCGAATTACTTCGTCCGGCTCAATTAGGGTTAGGGTTGTCATCGGGTCACCTTTCGTTTTGTGTTTACGTTCCAAAGTCGAACTCCATACGGGTACAGCAGTGCGCCGTCCGGCTCGGACTCCGCGACCACTACGGCAGAGCAGCAGACGGTTGCGAGCATCGAACAATCTTCAGCGCCGTACCAGTGCTCCAACCGCGCTCGCCTTCCGCACTCTGGACACCGCACCGCGTCACCTTCTAGCCATTGACCGCGAGCGCGTCGGTACTGGTTTTTTATTGAGCTAGCTACAAGACCTGCCCAAATTGGAACGCCTGCGATCAAGCACACGCCCAGCCAGCCGTTTGTATCGGTCGGGGTCATGCTGAAACCCAGCTGCTGCGAAACTCAATAACGGCGGCAATAGCTTTCGCTACTGCTTCGCTTGGTGTGTTGCCTGCTGCGTACCGCGTCACGCTTCCGCCGTCAAACACTTCCGCGCACCATTGCCCGGCGTGTTCTGACGTAATGCGGGCTGCGCTCATCCAGTTGTTGGGTTTACAGCAGGCGCAGCGGCTGTTGTGCTTGCTGTTTGGACTCCAAATTGTTACGGCGTATTCGTCTTTCATTGTTTGTCCTTTCGTTTCTCTGAACCGTTCGGCACAGAATCAAGCGGCCCGCGCTAGGCGAGCCGCTTTCACCGTGTCGCTAGGAGCCGTGCAGGTCACGCGCTAGGCGTGTCGCTTCGCGCCGTGCCGCCTCGGGTGTTGCGTGTTCGCTTTCCGTCTCTATCCGCCCGTTAGCTAACGCTCGGCGTACTTTCCAGGTGCGCCCGCCGGCGTAGTTGAGTTCGCTTGACACGAACCACCGCCCGCCGTAGAGCGTTCGCCCTATGCGCGATCCGAACCAGCGCCGCGCCTCGGGGGTGAAGAAGTGCCCGCCCGCGTCATGGTTGGCGTGTTCTACGTCCGACATACTGCAAAACCAATAGCCGCCCGTCTCGCACGGGTCTGCCCACCTGCTGCGCGTAACCATTAGAGCGCCCCGAATCGGTCGGCGGCAAAGTCGCCGCAAGCTACTAAAGTTCCGTGCAGGTTTTCGCGGTTAGTTTCCGCGATCCACGCGGCTAGCGTGGCGCGCAGGTTCTCGGGGATAAATTGGTCACGCGGTACGCCGCCGTTACCGTCCCACCGCCACCCGTCCGCTTCGATTACGTCGAATATATCGCCGTATCCGGTGTCTAGCTCAACGAGTCGCCCGCCGTGCCACGTTGCCCGGATCGTTACCTGGTCGCCCTTATCGGTGCGAGTCCGCGCCGCCTCGGGTAGATCTACGTAGGCGATAAGTCGCCCGCCGCCGCTGCTGAACTGGTCTCTAATTGTTGCTTGCATTGTGTTCTATCCCTTCGTATTTGCGCGGTTATTCGCGCCTAATGTAATTTTTACTACACCTATCGTTAGCGTGTCAAGCGGTAGTGGGAGTTGTTGCACGGGGTTACCGCTTCCGCCTCCCCGATTACCCCCGGCCCCTGGCACCGCTTCCGCCTCCGCGATGCGTTAGGGCGCGGTTATAGGGCTACGCTGACGCTTCCCACGCCGCTAACACCTTCACCCTTAGGGCCGGGCTAACGGCGACCAGGCACACCGCTACCGCCGCCGCTGACTCGTCAACCGGGCCGGGAATAGGGCAGAACACGCCCGGCACGATCACTAGCCGGCAGAATTTCGGCAGCGCCTCCGCTGACCCGCGCCATACGGCCCGCGCCAATTCGCGCGGACGCTTCCAACTACACCCGACCGCCCCCGTGAGTATCTCGGCAGTCTTGACTACCCGCGCTAATGTCCGCTTACCAGTAACGCGCCCGTGAACGTATAGCCCCCCGACGATCACGCCGGCGACCACTTCCGCTTCCACTAATGGCAATAACGCGCTGGCGATCATCGGACGGGCTCCAATTCCATGCCGCTATCAATTAGCGTTAGCCGCCCGTTATCGTTATCAAACTCAACGGACCAGGTACCCGTCATGCGGGAACACAGCAGCCACCCTTCCCGGCCCGTATTCGTGTCAATAACGCGCGCTTCCGCTTCTAATTGCCAATTCTCCCGCGCGTCAGCTTTACCTATTGTCCGCGTCTCTGCTACTTCCATAATTGCCCCCTTAGGCGTTAGCCCGTACCAATTCGGCACGGAATAGAGCCGCCCCCCTATTTGGGGAGCGGCTCGCACCGTGTCGCCCGATAGGGCTAATCAACTTTGATAGGCATCACCAGGGCAAATCCGGGGAGGTAGCCCTTATTACTATTCCGCGCTTGTACGAATAGCCCACGGGTCGCCCCGATTGACCTAACACGGACTCCGAGCTTGCCGCCTAGCGCCTGCATGACACTAACCATTAGGCACGGGTTCAAGCCAAACTCACCAAGTACCGGGGACGTATCGAAGCTATCTGCCAGGTATTTATCGGGTACCAATTCTATTACCTTAGGCGCGGCCCCTTCCACTAGCGCGAAACTAGTAGCGCCGTCGTCGGTAACTACGGTGCACGTATTCGCGGCGCGGTCAATAGTCAATACGGGCGCGGGCGTATTGCGCTTGCCTGACTTCTGCCACAGCTTTGCAGCTTCTAGCGGAACAATAGCGCCGCACCATTCCGCCGGTACACCTTCCACCGGCACCGCTGCGAGCATATAGCTATCGGTAGCTACGCAATACGTAACGCCGTCACGACTAGCGAAACCAACTCCCCGCAATGCCGGCCTGGTCTTATCAGTGCTTGCCGCTTTCCATACGGGAACTTCACACTTGACATAGCTAGCGCTTACCGGGGCCGCTACAACTTCAGTTACTTCACGTTCGATTACTGACATGGTATGTCTCCCTATCTGGTCGGTTATTACCTAACGCCGGTTAGCGTAGGTGAACACAACGTACACTAACGCCGCTTAGGTGTCAAGCAGGTGTAGGGATAGTGCATAGGGCGGGTTAGTTCCCGCGCCGTACTCACGCACCGATCGGCCCGCGCGCGCGTGTATCTAACGGGCCGCCGATCAGCTCGGGGAAACTATGCCCGCCCCCCTGCCCTGGTTATAGGTGTACCCCGCTAGTACCCCGCCGGCGGAAGTGTCAACGGGTGCAGCGGCTACCCCTTCCCGCTGCGGGAACGTCACCATCAAACCCGGACGATAAACACGACACCGACGGCTCAAAGGTGACGGCTCGCAGCGCAGGCAGGGGGGGGGTAGGGTCGGCCCAGGCCGTCGCGTCGTCGGAGTCCCGGAGTCCCCTGTACAAATTCATCCCCTCCTGAAAGGTGTTGGAGTCCCTTGTTTAAGATTGACCCATCGGTGTTGGGTTCGCTTGATGCTGCTACTCGGAGGGTGGTTGAGGATGAGTTGCGGTTGTTGGAGGGTGTTCGGGCTCGGAATCCTTTGGAGGCTTATGTGCCTCATGTGAAGCAGGTTGTGTTTCATGCTTCGGGTGAGGATTTGAAGGTGTTTTTGGGGGGTAATAGGTCGGGTAAGACGACGGCTGGGATTGTTGATGATTTGATTCAGGCTTTGGATGTGCGGGATGTGCCTGTGCATTTGAGGGGGTTTAAGCGTTGGGTTCCTCCGTTTTATTGTCGTGTTGTGACTCCTGATTTGGGTCAGACTTTGGATCAGGTTGTGTTGCAGAAGATTAGGGAGTGGTGTCCTCCTGGTGCTTTGGCTGGTGGGAGTTTGGATAAGGCGTTTGATCAGCGTTTGCGCGTGTTGCGGTTTGCGAACGGGTCTTGGTTTCAGTTCATGTCGAACGATCAGGATTTGGACAAGTTTGGTGGTGCTGCTTTGCATAGGGTTCATTACGATGAGGAGCCGCGTCAGGACATTCGTCGGGAGTCATTGGCGCGTTTGATTGATTACGGCGGTGATGAGGTGTTCACGATGACTCCGTTGAGGGGTATGTCGTGGATGTATGACGATGTTTGGGTTCCGTTTCAGGAACAGCGGTTGAAGGGTGCGACTGTGGTGTTGGTTGACATGGATGACAACCCTCACTTGGATGAGCGGACGAAGGTCAGGGTGTTGGCTGAGTATTCGGATGAGGAGCGTCAGGCTCGTAAGTCTGGGTTGTTTGTGCACTTTGCTGGCCTTGTGTACAGCGAGTTCAGTCCTGAGGCGCACGTTGTGCCGTCTGTGAGGGCTTTGCCTGAGGGTGCCGAGGTGTTTGGTGGGATTGACCCTGGGATTCGTCATATGGCCGCTGTGGTGTTCGCTTACCTTGACGCTGAGGACAATCTTGTTGTGTTTGATGAGCTTGCTTTGCAGGGGCACACGATCTCGGAGGTGTGTAAGGAGATTGAGTTGAAGAAGCTCAGGTGGGGTTGTGAGCCTCGGTGGTGGGTGATTGATCCTGCGTCGAGGAATAAGAACAATCAGACTGGGCGTAGTGATCAGATGACGTTTGCTGATCATGGGATTTTTACTTCGCCGGGTCAGAACGCTGTGCGTCCTGGCATTAACAAGGTGAAGGAGCGGCTGCGGGCTGGGAAGCTTGTTGTTTCGTCGGATTGCCCGGAGTTGATTAGTGAGTTTAAGAAGTACAGGTGGGCTTCACCTAAGCGGAGTGAGAATGATGCTCGTGAGGCTCCGGTGAAGCGTGATGATCACTTGTTGGATGCGTTGCGTTATGTGGTGATGTCGCGGCCTTTGACTCCCGTGGATGTTCCCGTGGAGAGTTTGAGTGTTCAGGAAAGAATGTTTCGTGAGTCTTTGCGGGGGCTTGGGGAGCGCGTACATGACTCTGGCAATGGGCCAGGGCAGTTCATTTAGGGAGTGTTCATGGTTGTTATTGAGGGTGGCGCGTTTTGCGTGGGTTGTTTTAATTTTGTGACGGACATGAAGGTTGTGGATCTTGGTGCTGCTTGGGAGGGTGGCGTTCAGGGCGGTATTCCAGTTGATGATCTTCGGTTGTGTGAGGGTTGCGTTGCGAGCGCCGCCCATGCGTTGAGCGTGAATCCTTCTCAGGTTGAGGAGTTGAAGCGTGACGTTCAGGCTGGTGAGGTTCGTGCGGAGCAGTGGAAGGCTTATGCGGAGAAGCTTGAGGCTGGTTTGGCGGTTCGTCCTGAGCCTAAGAAGGCTCCCGTGAAGCGGAAGGTTGCGGCGTGACCTGGGTTCCTTGCCTGATTCTCTTTGCCCTAATCCTTGTTAGGGAGTGGACGATTCATCAGGAGCGTTCTGAGTGGCTTGTGGAGCGCCGCGAGCTTACGGACAGGGTTCAGGCACCGGAGCGGCTTCCGAACGCTCAAACAGCGGATTTTGTGTTGCCTGAGGTTGAGCTGGATGAGTTCAATCTTGTGGGCGTGATTAGTGAGGCTTCGAATGACTGACGTTAAGGAACTTGAGGGCAAGCTTCGGCAGGCTAAGAGTGCCCGGTCGAAGTTTGAGGCACAGTGGTTTTTGAACCTTGCGTATTACCAGGGTGAGCAGTGGGTTGCTTGGGATGGCCGGAACTTGTATAGGCCGCAGTTGCGCAGGGACAGAATGACGATTGTTGACAATCGTATTCAGCCTGCTGTGAGGACTGAGGTTGCGAAGTTGACGAAGCAGCGGCCAGTGTTTACTGTGACTCCTCGGACGGGTGATCAGGAGGATGTTGAGGCTGCGTTGGTTGCCGAGCAGATCCTTGAGTTTGAGTGGACGCACCTTGAGATGCGTGACAAGCTCCTTAGGGCTTTGCATTGGTCAAGGGTGTGTGGCGCTGGGTTTTTGAAGGTGACTTGGGATTCGACTGTTGGTGATGGGTTTGAGGCCTTGGTTGGCCCTGATGGGAAGCCGATCCCCGGCCCGAATGGTGCTCCATTGACGGGCATGGATCCTGAGATGATTAGTCAGCAACTTGGTGTTCCTGTGACTTCTAAGAGTGTTAAGCAGGGTGATGTGTCGGTGGAGGTCAGGAGCCCGTTTCAGGTGTTCCTTGACCCGATTGCCGAGCGTTTCGATGAGGTTGAGTGGCTGATTGAGCAGTCAGTTAGGTCTGTTGAGTATGTGAAGCGCAGGTGGAACCATGATGCAAAACCGGATGCGACAGCGAATCCGGGTTTGGTTGAGGCTCGACTTGGTGGCTCAATGATGGGTCAGAACAACTACAAGGGTGTTCGCATCAGTGAGTTGTGGCAGAAGCCGAATAGTGAGTTTCCGAATGGCCGGCGTGTTGTGTGGGTTGCGGACAAGGTGTTGTTTGAGGACACGAAGCCGTATGACCCAATGCCGTACGTGATGTTTAAGGGCATTGAGGTTCCTGGTCGCGTGTGGCCTACTTCGATTGCCGAGCAGTTGCGTGGCCCGCAGACCGAACTGAACAAGGTCAAGAGTCAGATTGCTGAGAACCGCAACCGTGTGGGTAATCCGACGGTGCTTGCTTCTAAACAGTCAATTGCTGACCCGAATGCGTTTGAGTCCGCGATGGCTCAACCGGGTGGGATTTTCTATTACGACGACAACAATGGCCCGAATGCGGCCCCAGCGTATTTGCAGGCTCCGCAACTTCCGGGTTACGTGTTGCAGGAGATTGATCGTATTGAGCAGTCAATTCAGGAGATCAGTGGACAGCATGAGATCACTGCTGGGAATGTGCCGTCGGGTGTTACAGCCGCGTCAGCTATCAATCTTTTGCAGGAGTCTGACGATACTCGTCTTGGACCGGCTGTTGCGGACATGGAGGACAATCTTGCTGCCGCTGGCAGGAAGATCCTCACACTGGTCAGCAAGTACTACACGGACAGTCGAACGATCCGTATTGCCGGTCAGGACGCTACGTGGCGCATTTTTGATTTCCGTGGCTCAATGCTGCGCGATAACACCCATGTTGTTGTCCAGACTGGTTCAGCGTTCCCGCAGAGCAAGGCCGCAAAGCAAGCAGCCCTTCAGGAACTACTGACGTTCTTTGTGCAGTCCGGTCAACCGTTGCAGGGCAAGAATCTTGCACGGTTCTTGAAGGATTGGGACGTTGGTGGCCTTGAGCGCCTTGTGGATGAGTTGTCGGAGGATGAGCAGCAGGTCAATCGTGAGAACCAGCGTCTTGCGAAGGGTGAACCACTGCCAGTCAATTCGTTTGATGATGATTCCGCGCATATCAGTGGGCATCAGGACTTTATGAAAACAGCTTCGTATGACTCGATTAGTCCAATGGCGAAGCAGGTCTTTGAGCAGCACGTAGCAATGCATCAGCAAAGGCAGGATCAGAAGCAGCAACAGATGATGCAACAACAACAAATGATGGCCCAAGGGCCGCAAGGAGCTCCGCCTAATGGCAACTAAATGTATTGAGGATCTGAAGGCTGCCGTTGACGCGGTGAAGGCTGATTATGGCAGTGACCCGAAGTGGGCTGAAGTGATTTCACACGCTGAGAAGGCAGTGTCAAGCGCGGAGCACGTTGAGTCTCCTGCCCCTGATTCTCCCGGTAAGCAAGCAGCTAACGCTGTGCATGATGAGAGCAAGGAAACTCCCGCAACGGAGAACGCTGAGAGTCCAGCAGTGCAGAAGCAGGAGCAGGATTCGGGCAGTGAGGAGCCAGTGAAGGAAGCGAAGGACATGAAGGGCGCTGCGCAGATGGCGATTTTGATGCTGCGTAACCGCAAGAAGTAACCCTTTCAACCCTTGGCGGGGTCAAACCTGCCTTGTGGTCTTGCCCTTCGGGGCTTATTTCGCCCCATCCGGGGCTATATCCCGCCCCATTAGGGGCTAAACGTCGTGGAGCCAGGGACAGGTACAGCTTCGGCCAGGGCCGCGTTACAGCTTCAGGAAGGAAGTACGTATGTCAGAGGAAATGGTACAGCCCGAGGTTATTGGGGAAACAGAAGGCCAGGGCCAAGCTCCGTACGCGGAGTACCTTGACAAGTTGCCAGAGGATATTCGTGGTGATGTCGAGCCCGTCTTTAAGGATTGGGATGCAAACGTCACGAAGCGTTTTCAGGAGGCAGCAGAGTTCCGTAAGCAGTGGGAGCCATTCCAAGACCTTGGTCTGACGGATGTTCCTCGTGATGAGCTTGAAAACCTTATTGCGCTGCGTGAACTGGCTGCTAATGACCCTGAACAGTTTGATAGTTGGCTTGCTGAAACGGCAAGGGAACGCGGACTGATTGAGGGTTTTGAAGATTCCGATGATCCCTACGGGGAACAAGAGGATCCATTGAATCCTGTCATGTCTGAGCTCGGTGAGCTTAAGGCGTGGAAGGAGCAGATGGAGCAGGAGCAGCGAATTTCTGAGGCAATGAAGGTCGTTGATCAGCAGGTCAGTGAAGCAGCAGCGAAGCACCCTGACGTTCCGCAGGAGTTGGCGGAGCAGTTCCTTGCATCGTTTGCTGAGTCTGATCCACAGAACGCCGTGAGTAT
>Ga0209401_1000527_pt1 | contig 26064 bp, 51 predicted proteins | sample M_140807_MF_Meta_FD_187318 | JGI IMG/M metagenome (GOLD analysis project Ga0209401, IMG submission 187318) | Freshwater microbial communities from Lake Montjoie, Canada to study carbon cycling - M_140807_MF_MetaG (SPAdes) (version 2) | ecosystem: Environmental > Aquatic > Freshwater > Lake... | reverse complement strand
GGACTTTATTGGTCGTCTGCGGCGTTTTAACTTTGAATCAATGGTAGCATTGCGGTTGCTTGAAAAAATCTCAATTGAAGAGAAGTATAATGAAAGCAAAGAACAATCTAAAGAGGAATAGTTCTTCTCAAAAACAATCTTCTCAAATTACTGCTTCCCGCGCTCACTCTGGCAAGAAAGCTCCTAGTGGAGCGTCAAGTGAGACGGGAGTAGTGAATTCTGGACTAAGGAAGGTATTTATACTTAAACGCCATGAGCTTTCCAACCATTGATAGTGAATGCGAAAGGCTAATTAAAAGAGCAGCATTTCTTCTTGAAGAAGTTCAGCACTATGTTGAGCCGCCAGATTATGATCGTGACATTACAACTCAAGAAATTTACTTTTCTCTGATAGACGAAATCAATTCATTTATTAAAACAGCAAACAAATGAAAATGAAAGATAGTGATTGGAACAGGAACGGGAAAGGCGACAAATCTCGCACTAAAACATGGGATAAGGCTTGGCAAAACAATTACGATGAGATTGACTGGTCATCTCATAAAAAGAAGAAAAAAAGTTTTGATAAGGGAAAAATGAAAAGCAAAGTTTGATTTTTGCATGAATCTGTCAAATAATGACAGATCACAACAAAATTACCCCGTCACGCCTCTAGTTCGCTATGCGAAAATGGACATTCTGAATTGACAAATGAACTTGAGGGACGCTTCAAGGTAGGGCTTCTTTTGTTATTTTGATTTCTGTTTTTTCTTCCTCCTTGTGCGGGACTTTAACTTGATCAAGCACGATTTTGAGGATTTCTGGGGCATCTGAAGGTATGATTCCAGCATATCGAAGTTGATCTGTAAGGAGTTTTGCCCCTGCGAGGTTATCTTCGTCCAGTAATCTTGTGGCAAATCGCGTAATACGGAGAGTAATGCGACTTGAGCTTCTTTTTTGAACACCATCAGAAACCTGTAATGTTTTCCGAGGATTCTGTTTAGGCTTGGGGTTAGATACCCGTGGAGCGTTAGTTTCAGTTCTTGAGTAGTTTCCATCAGCGTCTAATTTGTATCCCATTTGTTGTAGTAGGGAATGTGTAAAGTTCATTGTTTAAACCAGTTTTTGAAATGCGAGAAGTCACGAGGTTCTGTTACCTCTGTATTTTTTTCACATACATCACATTTTCCGTAATGCCATGTAGATATTTCTTTTTGTTTTGATCCATGTTTAAGGCCGCATGGAAGGCAAGTCCAAGAAGGATAATCTAATTCTTTTTTTGATTTATTTCGCATACTTTTCCTTGTGAAGTCCATTTGTTGCTGGATAACTCATCAAATTGTTTGCTCCACTCTTCTTTTGTAATTTTTCCGTTAGCGTAATCAATATCAATTTGCTGCTGCATTTCCATTCTTGTTGGTGAATCACTCATTTTTTAAATAAATCAATTAACTTCAAAAAAATTATCATCAAATTGGCATTCGTTGGATAAACTAAAAAACTCGTCTGTTATTCCAAGAGCATCACATACTGGATCAAATTTCCAATCTTGGCTTCTCATTGTAAAATCAATGTCATTATATTTTCCACTTGCTAGTAATCCTTGTAGAATTACTAAACTAGTATTCATGTATTTTTCTTTTTCTATTTTCATATTTATTAGTTGCGAGAGTTTCCGTTTTATGTGATTACGGAAATGGATACTTGTTTACCAGAAGCAGACCCGCCAAGGTTTAAACTCCCGCCACATTTCCACGTTATTGCTCTCAAATTTGATCAGAACGGAATAGCTGAATCGTCTTCCTCATCAACAACCTTTTCTTGTCGTTTTGTTGATGGAATTTTACCCTCTGCCTTGAGCTGCTCAAGAACCATGTTGCGTTTCTTATCAAACTCTTCTCGGTTCTTCTCCTTCTTTGTTGTGAGTGAATTCAGCCAACGAGCTTTGATTTGCGTCTTGCCTTGCCATTCTGATTCGTCGCATTGAAGTCGAACTTTTCGGCCAATGAAAGCATCAAGTCCAGCTTCGTTGTTCCAGTTACCATCCCATCCGAATACTTGCTTTAGAGTCTCCTCTGTGCGCTCTCGGCTTTTCTCTGACAGGTATCCATACCAAACAGATTCATTCCCATGCTGTGGACTGTCTGGCATATCCACAATGCAGGGAATGCGAATGAATGGAGCCTTGCCTTCTGGTTGATCTAACCAACCATTGCCGGGTTCTTTGACTGTGCAGATGTATTTCCCAGCTTGATCGATATATTTTTTATCCATGTGTATTTATTTTTTTATTGTTGTTTTCTAACTACGCGAAGAATCAAAACTCAAAATCATCATCTTCGCAAATCTTTTTTTCTACAAAATTTTCTTGGTATATTTGTAGTCCTTTGTTGTATGCTCTTTCAGCGTCATCAAATCTATCTTTCTGTCCTGCTGCCCAAATTTGATTGGCAAAAGCAAAGCAGTTCATTGCCTCAAGATATGCCTCGTCTGTCTTGCTCATTTTTATTGGATTGTTTAGGTTTTTTAATGTCAAATGTTGAGTTTGAGTGCAGCATTATTTGATCTGATCTGAAGTGAAATACTTTTCCTCCATCTTCAAGTGCAACAGTCCAAATATCATTCTCAAATGTTCCTCCAGATGCTGCATAAACAACATATCCACGCCCAAGCGGAGTCACTACTAAAATTGGATTTTTAAACTCAAGCATATATTTATTTCTTTTTGTTTTCTTGTTTTTCTCCTTGTTCAAATCGTGATATTTCTCCACGCATAACAACTGGGAACGCTAATCCACGTGCGCCTCTGCGGTTCTTTTCAATCATTATATTTGAGTTGCTTTTTTCGTGAACGATATTCAATACATGGTCTGCATGATGGCCGATTGCTCGACTCTCACGTAGCTTCCCATCATCATTAAGTTGACTTGCAGTCAAGACTAATGTTTGAGTTTTGTTTGCAGTCAACCTTAATCTGCGCGTCAATTCGCTAATTGCTTGTTCCCGATTGTCGGCGTTAGGCAATGTTACAATTTGTAGGTAATCGACCACAATTACATCCGCTTTGCCAATAGATGCAAGCCTCTGAGCTTCGGAATCAATCGCTCCAACTTCTGATAGATCATCACGCAATGTTAGCTTAAGTTTTATCAACGCTTGAAGTGCATTCGCTACTTCCTTGTGAGAAGCAACGAATGATGTTCCATCTCCGAAGTCTCCAGCATTAACGATACGCTTCCCAATTAGATTTGCTGCCATACGTCGAAGAATTGATTTGCTTGGCATTTCAAGGCTGAAGATTGCAACTGCCTTGTCGTTTAGCAATGCTTCCAGTGCCACTTGATAAAGCAATATTGATTTCCCTCCCGATGTTTGCGCTCCAACAACAACCATTTCTCCTCGTTGGAATCCTCCGCCAAGATTTTGATCAATGTCAAACATACCAGTCTTGAACGAATCAAGCTTAGTTTTGTTTTCAAGATCATCAACAATCTCCAGAATGTGCTGCTTGATTGTCTTTATTTGAGTGTCAGCGATAACGCATGAAGAAATCTTTTCTCCAAGTAAAGATAAATCTTCTTGCATGGAACGCATATCTCGGTCTGCTTCGGAAACAATCTTGATGGCATCTCGGTATGATTTTGCTTTGATCAATTGTTGGCGATAGTCATCAGCAATCTGAATTGCGATTGGGCCGGAAGCCATATAAATCGTCTGGCACATTTCAAAAAAAACATCCTTCCCGCCGACTTCATCCAGCTTGCCTTTTGACTCTAATTCCGAAATGACCGAAATCCCCGTTATGATGCCTGTTCTGGCATATACTCCTTCAATTGCCTCAAAAACGATTCTAGTGGCATTCTGGAAGAAGTATGAGGGTTCCCAATGAAGCTGTGAATATACATCTGGATCAGATATGATGAGTGATATTGATGCTCTTTCTGCTGTTGGAGCTTGTGGTATTTTCATTTGTTTATTAATTCTTCCATCAATACTCGGAACGCTCGCTCTGCTGTAGCTGGAACAACTCCACTTCCGCAGGATCGTAGTTCGTCGGTGCGGTTGTCGCCTCTAACCATCCACTCACGAATTTCGGCCAATTCCGAATTACTGAGGCCGGACAACTCGGAGATGTCCATCCCATAGGTAGTCCCATCAATATCTCGACCCATCTCTGGTTTAATTTCGCTGCACTCGGATTCCCCCATTGCTTCATGTCCCGTCCCAAGCATTTCTGGTTGCTGGTTAGCTTCGTTCTCGCTCCCTCCACATGGTCGCTCGCTTGTGGCGTTGCCCACCGCTTCATTTCCATTGATACATCCTGCCCCAATGTTTTTTGTTGTCTCCCTGTTGACATACCTGCCTGCGCGTCTCCTGCATTTGGCGTTGCCCACTGTTGTCTCCCAACTTGAGTTTCCAAATTCGGGAATCTGTTCTCTTTGTTCGCTGACTCCTCTGTTATTGTTGCTGCCATGGCAGAACAACTGCGAGGAGTTGCCCAATTCGTTTGTTGAACCATTTGATTCCCCAATGTAAATCCTCTCGTCTTCCCTGTGCATGGAGGAATTATTGTCGCACTGTCCTTGTGGTCTCTGGTGCTTGGCGTTGCCCACGACTCTTGGCGGTTCCCATGCGTATTGTGGTTGGCCGGGGCGTGAGGGCCACAAGTTACCGCATCCGATAGCTTCGCTCCGTATTTTTGATTCCCATGATAACTCACAAATCCAGTTTCGGTTAGCTCTGTTTTGATTGGCCCTCTCTGAACAAATGCCTCTGGTGTCGGCCAGTTCTGCTTCACAATTGAATCCAAACTTGGATTCCTGCGTCTGCGTTCGCTTGCACAATCCTCCGCTTGATTGACTCTTATTGTGGGCCATGATGAACACTCTTTTCCTCTGGTGGACTGCGCCGACTTCAGCCGCACTGAATATTCCGAACGAACTTTTGTAACCCAGTTCTTCCAAATCACTGATGACTGTTGAGAGTCCCAACGAAATGTGTCCTTCGACATTTTCAAAGAAACACATTCTTGGTTGAAGAAGTCGAATTCCATCTGCGATCCAAGGCCAGAGATGTCTTGGGTCTTCTTTTCCTGCTCGCTTTCCTGCGCTGGAAAATGGTTGGCAAGGGTATCCCGCAACAAGGATGTCCACCAGTCCGTGAAACGATTCGTATGGGAAGGTTTTAAGATCGTTCCATATAGGTGCGACATCCATGAGTCCTTTTTCCATTTTACTGAGGAGATTGGCTTGAGCAAACCCCTCAAGCTCACAATATGCGATGGTTCGCATTCGCTCGCCAAAAATGTTTTTGAGTCCAAGTCCAATGCCTCCATACCCGGCGCAGAATTCAAGAGTTGTGATGGTAGTATCCACATTATTTTGTCTTTCTATTTATTTATTGTTTATAAGCAAGGCCGATAGCCTTCGGTTGTTCCAAGCATTGATTGTTGCTGCTTAGGCATTGGTTTCTCAATTCGATTCAGCCAGTTTGTGACAAACCTGCGAGTCTTATTGCGGTCTGGATGGTTTAGAAGCCAAGCATCGATTCGTTTCAATTCAGTGTCAATGTCCAAATAGTCATAAATTCGTTTCAAGTCAGAAACAAATTCTTCAGTTGTCCTTGTGTCTTTACTTGCTTTAGTTCTTTTTTCATTATCATAGTTCTTAGTAGTGGGCGATTTTACCGAATCGGGATTTTCCGCTTTCGGGTTTTCCCGTTTCGGAATTTCATCAAACGGAGATTCAAGATTGGGTGAGTCATAAACAAAATACTCCCATCCTCCGGGTTCTGCTCCGCTCCTTGGCCTGCGCCAAATGTAATGAGCCTCTACAAGCTCAGAAATGCCAGTAGAAACGCTCTCCGTTCCATCCTTGGATGCCGTAGCCAAATGGGAGATATGAACCTCCCAATCGGTTGGCAGCGAAAGAAGGTAAGATAACAGTCCCTTAGCTTTGAATGACAATTCCGTTGAGTGTAAAAACTCGTTTGGAATTATAGTGAAGTTGGTAGAACGCTTTTGGCGAAATATGTTCTTACTCATTTTAACATCAATGGCTTAATTGTTCTGTTAGTAATATTACATTTCCGCTTCTCAGAGCATTCTAATACTCCTTTTTTCTTCAAGCCATTACATCTTCCAGCAATAGCATTAATTTGTATTCCAGTAATTTCTGACAATTCTTGAAGAGAATAGTTTACACCTCTTTCCATTCTATCAATAATTTTCTTCTCTTGCCTTTGAAGAGTCCCATCACATTTAATCTCATTGTATGCTTGAATGGAAGTGCTTTGCATATCTGTTTTTTTACTCCAACCAAAAAGGTCTTCTAATAATGTATTTGTCATTTTATTTATTGTGTTTAAGTTAATTATATATTTCTTTTATTGTTTCTTGTAGTGTTTTTTTTACTGGCAATATCATTTCGCCGGGTATGCAGTCCTTGATAATTTCTTGTATTTTACAGATCACTTCATTATGCTTTTCTATCCTGCGTTCAAGTGATTCTATTGTGTTTATCAGGTTTTGATATGTATTTATGCACATAGTATTTATTTCATTCCGAATATTGATTTTAGAATATCTACTGATGCTGATTCTTGTTGAAAATTCTGCCTTGTTTTTTCAACAGGTTCTTCATCTCCGTCATACATGGCAATCTCCCATGTTGTATCAAACATCTTCCTTAGTCCTTTTGCCGACATGGTTACGTTACCATCACTATTGAAAGAGGGATTCTTCTTGCTGTATATTTTCCAAAGTTCTTCTTTTGTCATATTAAAAAGCCATAAGGCGCATACGGATTCGATATTGAGGATACCCAACAATCTTAAGGCATTCAGCCAATACTAAAGTTTCAACAGGTGATTCTTCTTCTTCCTTGTCGAATGATAACCACCGATCAAACTCCTTCCATCGTTCAGCAACAAGCTTGTCGCTCCAAAAATCCCACCAGATCATTCTTGCAATCGGGCCTTGCAAGCGTTCTGGCAGGCCTAAAACTCGTTGTAGCCAATCTTCTGGAGTAACTAGCTTCAAGGCTACCCACTGAGCTATTTCAAACTTCTCATTTCTTGTGCGTTCACTTTTCAACTTCTGCTTGTATCCTGTTAATGTTCTCATATTAATTGTTTTTAATGTATTTTAGTGCTGCGATTGCTTTTTTAATTTCATTTCTCCAATATTCGTAATCCCGCCATTCCCAATTTTTTTTGATTGATAGTCTCAATGCAACTTCAATCGTTGAGTAAATGCCATAAGGCATAGTGTCTTTTATTTTATCCATATTATTTGTTTTTCTTTTTATCTTGGATCATTTTGCTAAATCCATCTTTTCGTTTTGCTTGTTCCTCTTTAACTGGAGTGCGATATTTCTCGCACAACTCACGAAATGTCTCACCAGACATTGTTCCTCCGAGCGCATCAACCAGCTCATCCATGCCCCATTTCCCGCTGATTGCAGCGGAAACGATAGCAACTCGGTCAAAATACTCGCTTCCCTTGACCTTGGATAGCCTCCAGCCTTCCAACTCCTCACCTGCGTCCAGTTTTGCTTTAGCCGCATCTTTGAGAGGCTTTACCAATTCACTTTGGAATAGCTTTTCTAATTGCAAAAATCGAGACAGGCGTGATGGATCATTAATAATCTCTTGGCGTAATGCCTCCAGATTTGAAGTTGAATCCATCAACGTGTTGACTTCAATGACAGGTTTAACCATTTGCGGACAAACATCACGCTTTGCGCACCATGAACAATAATCGCATCGTGTTGGCTGTTTGTTAGGATCAGCATATGCGTCTAGAATGCCTTCAACAATGCTCTTGGCTTTCTCCAATGTAAACTTATGCTCTACAACCTCATTCTGGTCACAATAGATAAGATAGCAAGTCCATTCATCGCAGAAATACGATTCCATGTTTCCATACGCATATGCTGCCATTTGAGCGTAATAATCACGCTGAATTCCCGTCTTCAAATCGCATGATGTTATCTTCTTGGGAATGCGAACATCCTCTGTGCCAATATGTTCAATGCCGGGAGTCTGAACCTTCAAATCATCTTCGTTGCTAATTATCTGCTCATCTCCAGCAATTGCTTTGACCTGCTTGATTGCCCACTTGACGGCCTTGGCATCGTCTTTGGACAGGTTATTGTCGTTTAGCTTGCCAGTTGCCAAGGCATCGCGGAATGCGGAATCAAGTGCTGTTCCTCGTTGTGCCGCTGGGCCTGCCTCTCCTGCCTTGGATTCAAAGCAGGAACAGGCGGCTAGTTTTGGTAATAGTGAATGTCTCATGTTTATTTTATAGTTGATTTAGTTTGTATGTAAGTAATGTTAAAACTCCGATTGGAATTATAATTTTTAATGCTTCAAATGAAGCAACGATTAGGAATAGAGTATGGTCTGGAGTCATGTTTAGTCCTTATTTTGTTGTTGGATTGCCAAAAGATGCTGTAGTAAATATTCCTCCACATCGTTAAGTTTTGCGTATTGTTCAATCCTTTCATCCCTCGCATTGGAGAAGGCTTCTGCTGATTGAACATAGTAATCACGCCCGTTAAACTCAATTTGTCGGATTGCATCTTGAGCTGCTCGAACTGCATCGTATGCCTGCTCATATCCATTCCACAAGTCCTGATAACTTGTGCCGTTCATGTGTATTGTCGGTGTTGTTATATTCATTTTAATCGCAATAGCAAGTTGCCTTGCATTTGTAGATGTAAAGACCATCTTGGTTATCTTCGCTGCATGAAAAGTCTTGACCTCCCATGCCATGAGCTTGACCTATTGATCTTGCTGCTGACCTTGTAATTTTACGAGTTGTTGTAATTGTAAACTCATACCATTCCGTGTTACCGGAGGCGGACATGGAAGTCCGCTCTCCCTCAAATGTGATGTTATTCCTCATGCTTCTATTAAATCATTCTTTGCCCGTAAACATAGTTTGGATTGCGCCTGCTCCAGTCATCATGGAATTCTCTTGCCTCATCCAATTGCTGCTGGCGTTGTTCTGATTTTGATGGTTCATCGATTGGCCTGCGAATGCGATACACTTCTTCATCGCAATCATTGTCTCTTATTCTGTCCATATTATTTAGTTCCTTTCTCAACTGCTGTTATGAAACGGGAAAGACCAGTGTTGATTCTCTTCCGATATTCCTTATCCGTAATATCTTTCCACGTTTGACCTTCGCTGATCTTATTCTTCCCGATGAGGAACGAATTAACTTCCTTAGAGTCTGATAATGTTGCAGCTACTTCTGGAGTAAACCAATCTGCTTCCCATTCGATGACTTCGCCTTGGACTGGTTCAGCCTCAACGATGATTTCCTTCGGAGGTTCCGGCAATGCGGGCGCGTCCACTTTAGATTTAGGCTCCTCTTGAACAATTTCAACTTGTGCTGCCTTGAGAGGTTTAGTATCGAAGTCTTGAACCTCCTCGGCCAAGTAAACACCATTAAGGCAGGCAGGATAGCAGGCTCTCACCCCCTCTGCGACAACACGTGCGGACAGCATAGCCCTTGCGTATTGCTTCCATGTTTGCTTTGAGGTTAGCCCAGCGTCCCTCGCTTGTTCAATAGTCCACTCAACAAGCAATTCACCACCTTGAGCGTGACTAAACTTTGCAGATGCCTTGGAGTCTGTGCGCTCAACCCATTGGATTTTCCCGCCTGCTGCTTGAAACCTTGCCAATGCTGCTTGGCTCTTGAGAGCAGGACGGCCTTGGATGATGTCAAACTCACTGGCAACGCTTGCAGGATGCCTTCCCTCGCTTTGAGCTACTAGCATGAGTGCAACGGCCTGATCCGGTGTCTTGATGCCGAACAGGCCCGATTTAGTAATGGCCTGTGCCATCGCTTGAATGTCCGAAACGGACTGATTAACTACAATTTGATTTTGCATATTTATTTTATGTTTATGTTTGTGTTCTGGGGAGAACAATGTTGATGCGTTTTATGTGCCTATCGGAAAATGAAGCTCTCCTGTTATAGAATACCAAATATCGTCTTGAGGTTTGCTTTGCGCGTAGTTGCACTTGCGACAATATAAACCTGCAAATTTTTTCGGCATCAAAAAGCCACTTTCAATTCTTTGCATAATTGCAATCCTCCCTTCTTCACCACAGTTCGGGCAGTTATCTACATTGTGAGTTTTTATTTTATCTGATTCTTGAAAGAATTCTTTTTCAGTTATTTTCATGCGCGTTCAGTTTTATTTTATTTCGATGTCTGCAATGCCTTGGGCATCGCTTGTGTCTAATCCTTCGTTTTCAAGTTGTTTTACCCTTGCAAGCCATGCGTCATGCAATGGTGATTTTTCATGGCAAGGTGGATATTTCATGCGCGTCCAGTTTTCCTTTTAGCTTCTCTTATTGTTTCCCGAATGTCTTTTGAAATAATCTTTGCCCTTGGGACAGTTATGCGTATCTCATCAAGATCATGCCTTGTCGCGGTCTTTAGCTGGAATTCGAATAGATCGTTAATTTGCTTTAGTAGTTCGATCATATAATTTTTTCAAAAATGTTTTCTATGTCTTGTTTTTCATCTTTCCACATTTGAAAATCATTCCATGTAGAGTCTCCTGTTGTGCAAGATTTGATCTTTCTACCAAGTGAAACGCTTCTTTTTTCCAATGCGTCAACGAATTCAAATTGTGACAAATTGCCAAAATCATATAACAAAGTTATTTCATCAAGATTCATGGCAAGACCCCCTTTGTTTTGGAGAGTGCGGCCTTGCACTGGTCAATCAACAAGCTATCTTGGTCGCCGAATGCGTCAACGATCGCCTGCAATGCGTCCAGCATATCGGGCGCGGCGGAAATGATGTGTGCGTTGGCAAGATTGCCACTGTGGAGGGCGCAAATCTCATTTTTGCCATGTTTAATCAATCCCCATGTTGGATCGTGTTTCCAAGGGCCGGGAGTGTGCTCTGTTTTCATTTTATTCATTATTGGTTTCTGATTGTGTAAGGTGTGCGTTCTCATTTTCTTAAAATTCTTTTGTTTAGATATTGATATGCTTTTATGAGTCTGGAAAATTCCGTTTCATTGTATTAGAGAAAGTGCTTTTTCAATGTCTCGGATTAATCCTCTCTTCACATGTTCAGCGTATTTCTCTGAATCTTTTTTAATTCGCGCCGCTTGTTCCTCGGCATCCCTTACAATTCGCGCCGCCTGTTCCTTTGCAAGATTAATCGTGTTTTGCTCCATTTTACGAGTTTCCGCCCATCCCATTTGAGGAAACATATCGCTTCGGATGTCTCGCTCAATGTATGGGATTTGATCTTTTAACCATGGACCACAATAAGAATCTGGCCCCAGTGTTTCCGCGCACGTTGTCAGAAGGTAAATTTCGTCTTTCTTTGTCATATGTTATTTAATTTTATTTTTTTAATTTTGGGATTAAAACAAAATGAAAGAATAATTCACTTCACTTTCAACGGGATTGATTTTCTCCCATGTTTTCTTGCCACAAGTAAGGGTTTTCGCCTTTTCGTTAAAAACTACAGTGTGTAGGGAAATAAAGCCGCCATTGGAAGCGGGAACCATATTGCATTTTTTAACAAACCCCCGCCGATTGCCAACACGAACGGGAGTATTTGGCGAAAGTATATCATTTGAACCGATTTTTCTGTTCATAATAGAATGAAGATAAGAGCTGCGCCAATGATGGAGAGTGTGAGCAAAAGCCCAAAGAAGCGGGATTTTGCTTTGTTGTATTGAAGAGAAGAGTTTAGTTTAGACATAATTAGAAGAGAAAAGCGGGGAGTTTTTCACGCTCCCCGCTTTGTTTTAAGTTAGTGATTAAGAAAGAACCAAATCGTGCCGTTGTCATCCTCGCTTGTCGCGTAGTCGTAACGAAGATTGCAATTCCATGAAGCTTCCCAATCAATCACGATCCAGTTTGGGAAATCTTTGGGAATGTCTCCGCAATCTTCGGCCATGCGCTCCGCAAACTCCGCGAATGAATCAGCCGTTCCGTAGAATGCGTCTTGTGCCTGCTCAATCGTCAGGCCGTCGCATCCGATAGCGTCGCAGTATTGAGCGAGTAATTCCCTGTCGTGTTCATCTAATTCCAGCCAATCCCACAAAGCAGAATCAAAGCCGCTTTCCCCGTAAAACTCACGAGGGAAGCTTTGAAAATCCTGAAACATGAATTCAGGATCAACCTCATCGCTGTGCAATTCTTTACAGGCCTCATAAAAAGATTCTTTATTGTGGCCCTCAAGACTAACCCAAGCGCCGGAAATGCTGCCGTTGTTGTATTTCTCATACGTGCCAACGTAAACCGCAGGCTCGTTACTGGTAACTATGTTCTTTTGTTCGATAGTGATCATATATATTTTTTGATTGATTGTTGATTGATTAGAATAAAAGCCCAGTGACGCGAAATGCACGGGGCCCATTGACTTCCAAAACATCCACAGTTCCGAAAGGGTGAATTTTTACAATATGGCAAATAATGCCACGAACTTTGATGAGTTGCCCTAATTTTGGTTTCATATTATTGATTGATTTATTTATTTTTTTCGACTCAGGAACCGTTCCTGAATCTGGAAACAGCATCGCATTTCCTCGCAAATCACCAAGAAAAAAAGTTTCACAGTCCATCAATTCGGGTGTTGACATTATATCAAAAACTCTGACAACCGCATAAAACCTCGCTCTGCGGGCGTCGATGAAAATATATTTTCTCGAAATTATTTTCGTGAAACGTTTGCGTGAATTTAAAGTTGATTCATACTCTCCGCATCAATTCCCAAACGGGAAAATCCCGATTGCATAAATCAATTTTCATGCCATGTTTAAAATTCAAAAACTATGCCAAGTTTGAAAATATCTTTTATCATGCCAAGATGATAACTTCACAAAATTATTATCATGCCAACTTTTCAAGACTATTGAACGCGAAGCAAAGGCCCGAATTTGAGCCAGCGAAAATAGAGGAGCTTCTGCGCAGCTCATTTTAAACAGCATCAAATCTCAATCGTCAAGAACTAAATTACAATGTCCGACAAAAAAGGAAGGCCCACAAGCTACACGAAAGAAAAAGCAGATGAGATTTGCCGAATGATCGAAAATGGCCTCACCCTCAATTCTATCAGCAAACTAGACGGAATGCCGGAGATTAGCACGATCTACAATTGGCAAGATGCGAATCCCGAATTCATGGAAACCTACGCTCGTGCGAGAGCGAGGAAGGCTGATACGATTGCGGACATGATACAGGAAGAGGCATTTTCCGCTAATGACGCGCAAATTGGAAGATTGCGGATCGATGCTCTCAAATGGACCGCATCTAAACTCGCGCCGAAAAAGTATGGAGATAAGATCGAGGTTGAGACTCAATCTCAGCAGAATTTCAAGATAAGCTTCACTGTGCCAGAACGTGACAATGCCGCGCTTCTGGAACCTGCCACGATTGCGTTAAATGCCAGCACAGCTCTGGTGCCGCAGATTATAGACGTATCAACTGAAAGCATACCCGAAAACTCCGATTTGCAAGCTTCGGGCGACATTAGCGCGGATAAGGTATAATCACACTGGCAGCATTACGCCATCCGCATTCAATAAGATTTGCCGATGCGCATTAAATAAGACTTTAAATGACACCAAACAACGAACAACAAGAACCACAGGAACCAATGAACCGAACCACAGACCCAAAAGACTACCGCCAGTTTGTTAGAACACTATGCAAAGCAGGAAGCCTGATTGCTGCTGAAATGACTCCCGATGATGCCCACAAGCTTCATATGGCTGTTGGCGCATCTGGTGAAGCAGGCGAACTACTGGACGCAATCAAGAAGGCAGTTATTTATCGAAAGCCTCTCGACATGGCCAATGTTCGGGAAGAGTGCGGAGACATTCTATTTTATGTCACTGGCCTTCTGGATAGCATCGGATGCGGACTGGACGAGATAATCACGGAGAACATGGAGAAACTTTCCACGAGGTATCAGTCCCTCTCATTCTCAAATCATGCCGCCATTACTCGCGCCGATAAGCAAACTGCCGCAGTAGATAAGGACCATGGTAGTGAAGTGAAGGCACCAGCGCCAGAAGATGATTTTGAAGAGATCATCATTGAACGCACTTGCAACATTGACGATGAAACCTGTGAATCCTGCCAATGAATAATATGAGCGAACAAGACACGTCCGAGTTTGATCCGAACGAATTCATCGATAGCCTAGACATAATAGCCTCATGGCTCCATGAAATATTAGTAAACAATGGCAGCGATGAATTGAACGACGAAGGCGGACCGGCATATCAAGACTACGATACCGCAACGCAGACCGCCATTGCGTCGGCATTTGCGTATTCACGCATTCTCCGCGTCCTATCCGCTGAAATTTTCCAGCTACACCAAGGCGACATAAGCGAAGAACAGTTCCACCATGCAATCGATGAAGGTATAAATGAACTAGAGGAAAATAGCCCGTTCAGCGAGGAGGAAGAAGAATGAACATTGAAAATCAAATCCAAAAACTAGCAGCCGAGTATCACAAGCTAATCGGAGGCGACCACCACAAGGATCGTGATTGCCACTGGCATATTGACGTGACATGGAGTTACGGAGAGCCTGCCCGTTATTTTGTGAAGCATAAAGGCTATGTTTACGAAGGCGTAGAAATTCCGTGCGGATGCTATGCCGAGGCACTGGACAAACTACACGAGGAATTAAAGCGAGCAGTAGAACTCGAAAAGATAAGAGCAGAACAAGAAAACAACATAAATTTTCCAGACTCCGACATACTCGGCAAACTGCGAGCAGCCTACGAACTATGAACTGGGGAGAATACGCAATTGAATTGGCGGAAGTTGCCAAGCTAAAATCAAAAGACCCATGGTTACAAGTTGGCGCAGCATTATTACGACACGATAACACAGTGGCAGGTATTGGATTTAATGGCTTCCCGTCTGGCATGGAGGAAGATTGGACAGATAGAGAGAATCGGAGTCTTTACGTGATCCATGCCGAGCAGAATGCGATGAGGTATGTTAAGCCCGGAGAATGCTATCTGCTAGCCACTACAACGCTGCCGTGCAATAATTGTTTGAAGATAATTGCAAGCTATGGAATCAAGACAGTGATTTATCGATATGTCTACGAAAGAGACGATAGCACATTGAAGCTTGCAGAAGATTTTGGAATTGATTTAATAAGATTATGAACGAAGAAGAAGAGCTGAAGCAGACAGTAAAAGCATTGCGAAAGAATCTGAGGGAAGATAATGCAAGGATGGACATTATGGAAGAAATGATTGAAGAAGCCAAGATTGCTTTTTACGCTGGAAAACCAGCTTCGGAAATATACAACATACTAACGAGAGAGAATAAATAAATGAGATTCCATGTATTAGGATTACCGCACACAGTAACGAGTAAAGAATTCAACGCCTGTGCATATACGCAGAAAGTTGTAAAATTTGGAAAGATGATGACAGAGAGAGGGCATGAAGTCATTCACTACGGACATAAAGACTCAGACTTGATTTGCACGGAGCACGTATCAGTTTTAACGAATGATGACTTCAAGAAAAGTTATGGAACGCATGATTGGCGCAAGACGTTCTTTAAGTTTGATACTAACGATCACGCCTATCAAACTTTCTATGCAAATGCCATTCGTGAAGTAGAGAAGCGGAAGCGGAAGAATGACTTTATCCTACCATTTTGGGGAAGCGGAGTGAGGCCAATCTGTGACGCGCATCCAGATTTGATTTGCGTAGAGCCAGGCATTGGCTACGCAGGAGGTCACTGGGCGCGTTGGAAGGTATGGGAGAGCTATGCCATATACCATGCGTATTGCGGCTTATCTGCCGTTGGTTCATGCAAGCAGGATTGGTATGATGTCGTCATTCCCAATTATTTTGATGCCGAAGATTTTGACTTTGTGAGCAGGAAGGAAGATTACTTCCTATACCTAGGCAGGGTTTATTCTGGAAAGGGCGTTGATGTCGCTATACAGGCTACAGAACGCGCAGGAGTCAAATTGGTGATAGCAGGGCAGAAGGAGGAAGGTTACAAGCTTCCAGACCATGTTGAGTATGTAGGCTACGCAGATGTTCAAACGAGAAAGAAACTCATGGCTAATGCCAAGGCATCATTCCTACCAAGTATGTATGTTGAGCCATTCGGTGGTGTCCAGATTGAGAATTTGCTTTCTGGCACACCTACCATCACCACTGACTGGGGATCATTTGCCGAGAATAACCTGCATGGCATCACTGGCTATCGCTGCCGCACAATGGGTGATTTTGTGGATGCTATCAAAAATATTGATAAGATCAACCCACATGACTGCCGTGCATTTGGAGAAAACTTTACATTGCAAGCAGTAGCGCCAATGTATGAGAAATATTTCAACGATGTGTTGGATGTTTACGAAGGAAAGGGATGGTATGAAGGCGGAAACGGAATTAACGCAATGGAGAAATTTTATCCAAGCAAGTATGATTATTCGGTATACTAGATAAAACGCAGATATACGCTAAATAAAATATGAGTAATACACCAAAAATAGATGAAGTAGAAAAATATTCGGGAATTACAGTCAAAGATTCAGTAACCACTTGTGGCGATGAATCAAGTTCTGTTTATATTCCTGTTATTTTTGCTCGCCAACTTGAGCGTGAGCGCGACAAGGCAAGGCAGCAGCTGGAATACTTGCGCGAGCTGCACAACAAAAATGCAATATACTCCAAAGAACTTTTAGAACTTTGTGGGACGTTACGTAAGGAGCACGGCAAAGCAATCAATGCAATACGAGAGACATTAGAAGAAAACAGACATCTTGCTGATGGGGATGACTCCACACTTCGCAAACTTAAAGCAATAGTTTTAGATTGGGAATAAATATGAGTGACTACACATTTGAATCTAAATATTGGGGAAATTGTTGCAATACTTTTGACGAAGATCAGAAGCACTATGTTTATGCTCGCTACATGGGTCTGAAGCAGGTTGGCTACTCGTTTGATGTAGAAGGCAAATCAATCATTGACATCGGAGGTGGCCCGACCTCCATGCTGCTAAAGACGATTAACATTGGCGCAGGATTGGTTGTTGACCCGTTGGAGTATCCCAAGTGGACGTATGACAGATATGCGGCGAAGGGAATTGAATCGCTTGTAATGCGAGGTGAAGACATTTGCGTTACCAGCTTTGACGAGGCATGGATTTACAACTGCCTTCAGCACACAGATGATCCAGAGTTAATTATTCAAAACGCATTGAAGTCAGCAAAAACATTGCGAATCTTTGAGTGGATTGACATTCCTGCACATGACGGGCATCCTGTTGAATTAACACGGGAAAATTTAAATAAATGGATTGGCAAGGCGGGATATACGCTTCGACTTGCAGAATCTGGATGTTATGGTATTGCGTATTACAATGTATTAAAACAATGAAAGCTCTCTTAGAATTTTCGCTTCCCGAAGACAAAGACGACCATGCCTATGCTTTGGCAGGGCTTGACGCATTGCTTGTCATTAACGACTTGGAAAATGAAATACGCAGTAAGTTAAAATATGATGCTGGAGAATTTAAAGAGTTCAATGTAGAGTATTACGACGAAGATATTGATGTTAAAACACGTAAGGTAAGTGGATGCGATGACACGCTGGAACAAGTGTGGAAAGTATTGCGTCAGTTAAAACAAGAACGGAATCTTCCAGAACTAGTGTGATTAGTTTATCTGTAAATCAAACAATTCAGTTGGCAGAGGAAATTCGTGCTGAAGCGGATCGTGACGAAGATGTTGGAATTGTATATGCTGCAAAGCATATTATTTTAAATGCGTCAGTTGTAAGTGGAAAGATTGTATTAGATATACCAAAAGCAAAAGAAATAGTGAAAAACTATGTTCAAAGCTTATTGGATGCCGATCAGTTTGAAGCTGCTGCTACAATATTGTGGGGGCAACAAGTTTATGATTGGCGACCAATGTCTAGTCAAAGCACATGGAAATGTTTGTTTGATCACGATAAATTGTTGATTCAAGGTGCTGGTGCTATGGGCAAGACGTTTGGTGCAGCGGCGTGGTTCTTGCTGGACTGGATGCGTGACCCTCACTATACTTGCATTAAAGTTGTTTCACTTACTGCTGAACACGCTCAACGAAATGTATTTGCTGCTATTAAAAAGTTTTATACAACTGCATTGGTAAGACCAGAATTTGAAGGCAGTGAAACACTTGTAAAAAGCATACAGGCAAATAATGACTCTAAAAACGGCATTCATCTTGTAGCCGTTCCTAAAGGTGATAGTGGAACTGGAACGCTTCGTGGATTTCATCCAAGTCCAAGAATTGGGAAACCTCATTCCAAGTGGGGAAGGATGAGCAGGACTCACGTTGTATTGGACGAAGCAGAAGAAGTTCCTGCTGGAGTTTGGGAGGGGTTACAGAACATCTTGTCTGCTGCCGACACAGAGGGCGCAAGGGGGCGAATTAAGATATTTGCGGCAAGTAACCCTAAAGACAGAACAAGCGAGTTTGGCAAGCGTTGTGAGCCAATAGCAGGGTGGGGATCAGTTGACTGCGAAGATGACTTTGAATGGAAAAGTAGAGATGGATGGCAGGTGTTGCGATTGGATGCGGCAAGGTGCGAAAATGTAACTCAGAAAAAAATAATGTTTGCGGGATTGCAAACGCACGAAGGTTATCAAGCATACGAATCCAAGGGAAGAACTGCGGAGTATTTTACGATGGCAAGGGGATGGTTCCCGCAAGAAGGCGTATCGATGGCAATTATTACGCCAAGCATGATGGACAACGCTATTGGAATTACCCGCTTTGTTGGGCCTGTAGTGCCTCTGTGTGCGTTTGATTTGGCTTTAGAGGGCAATGACCAAGTAATGTGTTCTTACGGCAGATTTGGGCTTTCTGACGGATATACGCCAATGAGCGGGAAGTTTGTTGATTATAAAAAACCCAAAGTTGTCTTGCAACTTGACTCACAGATTCCATTCCCCAAAGCGGCAACATTGGAGCAGTCTACAAATATTATCAGATTCTGCAAACAAATGCGTATAGCTCCAAACTGGGTTTGCGTTGACCGAACAGGCAATGGCGCAGGTATACATGATTCGTTAAAAACTGTATGGGGAAATGTATTGGGTGTTAATTACTCAACTGCTGCTACTGACACTCACATTTTAGGTGACGATTCATTGCCAGCATCAGAACTTTATTCTGGTGTTGTTACTGAGTTGCTTTTTGGTTTGTCAAAATATTTGGAGTTTGAATATTTAAAAATATCACCGGGATTTCGCAGTGAAGAATTAGTTCGGCAAGCAACTGGAAGACGATACAAGCAAAAAGGTCAAGGTTTGGTTCGTGTTGAGAGTAAGGGGGATTATTGTAAACGAACACGACAACATTCCCCAGACGCATTGGATTCTCTATCATTATTAGTGTTTTTGCTCCGTCAGCGGGGAGGCGCAATTGCAACTATGAATGATGCAAAGGCAGAATTGCCGCAACGAACAAAAGCCTTGCAAGGTATCGAAAAAATGGAATATATTGATTTTTCTGAATAATTATGCCTAAACCAATTGAGGGAATAATCCCACCGCATGGATTTCATTATATTGAAAGTGATGTTAAAATCACAGGAAACAGTTATAAAAACTTGTTGGACAATGTAACAAATTATCGTGCGGAAAATAATATTTCAGTTGGAGATGTTGAAGGCGATGTAACTAATTATATTTGTGGAAATTGGCCACATTTTTGTCATGGAGTTGATATGGTTGTTGTAACAAGTGTAACAACCCCTACAAATACAACTGACTTGATGAATGACATTTCTACTTGGGCAAGAAACATTCTTCATTCTACTGAACGCACAAACCTTGTTAGTGATGAATTAGCTGAAGAACGAGCAAAAATTTGCAGGCAGTGTGAAAACAATGTTAATTGGCGAGGTGGATGTTCTTCATGTATTGCATCAACTGATCGTATTTGTGCAAGCATTCGGAACGCAAGGGATACAAAATCTTCAGCAGTTTTAGGTGGATGCAAGACACTTCGGCATGACAATCGAACTGCAATTTTCTTTGACAAAGACAATTTATCAGTATCAAATGATTTGCCAGATTTTTGCTGGCTTAGTAATAAATAATTATGGCAGATGTTTTAAAACCGCTTCCCGCACTTGTTACCGATACTTACGCTAACAAAGCTCCTCGCATTGCAGACAACCAAAGTAAACCAAGGGCGTTAAATTTAAATATTGTTGATCCAACTTCTACAAGTAATGGAGATGTTGTTGATCCTAAAACGCTAGAAGTTAGGCGCACGTTCAAAGACGCATCGCAAGCTCATTCTGCTTATCGTCGGTTGAAACAACAAAATGTTGAGAGGAATCGCAAGAACCAACTAATCCAAAAAAAGCTCAACAACGAGCCTCCATACAGTGCAAAAAAATTGGAAAGCATGGGGCAGAATTGGAGGAGCAATCGTCCTACTGGATTTCTGTCTACAATGGTTAGTCGCATTCAGCCCCCATTTAAACAAGTTATTGAGCAAGCTCCAACTCTAACATATACCAAGTTTCCTGTTGAGGGAGTTGACGCTGAAAATAAAACCAAAGTTTTTCGAGAAGAAATTACTAAATGTATCCGAGGATGGAGAGGTCACGATGACATTGTAGCGCAAGTTGTTCACGAAAATACTACATTTGGATTTTGTGCATTAGCTTGGGATGATTTGCGTGATTGGAAACCAGAATTCCTTCGTCAAGATTACACGTTTTTTTCAATTGAAACACCGCAGGAAACTGAGGCTACACCAATTTGGGCAAGAAAACGCAGGTATCAAATTGCTGAATTGCTACCAATTCTTGAAGACCCGCAAATGTCCGCAATGGCTGGGTGGCACATTAAAAATCTTGTAAGATCAATCAACAATGCTATTCCTGCCGGAAGAACGCTTGATGCAGATGATGACGCTCGACGCTATGAAGATTGGATTCGTGAAGGGTCGTATGGTGCATCTTACGAAAACGATGCCAAGTATGTTGAGCTTGGAGAATTGTTGATTCGTGAACCACATGGGAAAATTAGCAGGTTTTTGTTTGACGATAAAAGCGGAGATGAGATTTGCACACAGCTTGATCGTTACAACAGAATGAGCGAGTGCATTGCTTTATTCAGCGTTGAGATTGGCAGCGGTGCATTGATGAGTAGCAGAGGTGTGGGACGTGATCTTTACAATACTCACATTGCTGTTGAGAAGGCTCGAAACCTTGTTGTAGATAACTCATATCTCAACGGAATGTTGTTGCTAAAGAAAGGGCCAAATGCAAAAGCTGGCGCAACGCCGCTTACTGTTCATCATCCTGTTGCGTATATCGCAGAAGGATATGACGTGATACCGCAGAATATGCCAGCAAATGTTAATGACTTTATTACGCTGGACAGATTTGTTTCCGGTCTTGCTGAAATTCAAATTGGCACATTCCTTCCAAGTTCTGCACTGGGGATGCGTGATCAAAAAGTAACTGCATCTGAAATTAATCGTGTTGCTGCTATCGAGAATCAAATTCGTGAAGGAATCTTGATGCGTTTTACTAAGCAATACAGCAAGGCAGTTGAACGTATGCAGCGAGGCATTTGCCATCCAGAACATATTAAATCTGCTGCTGAATTAAAAACTAAATTGGATATTGCTCGTCAAATGGTTCCTAATGCAGTTTGGGCGAGGGCAGATGTGGTTGATGCGTTTGATCGTAGTGTTATGGAATTGCCATCGTTTATGGTTCCATTCCAAGTTCCAGATCATTTGGATGAGGATGCTATTGCTTGTTGCTTGAATATGCTGGAACGCAATCTTCCTCCTTCTGATATTTTGCTTATGGCATACAGTCCTGCTGAAGAATTGTTGCCAGATACACAAGCGCAAAACGAGCAAATTCTTGACATGATGATTCAGCGTTACACTGGAAATCCTAATGTGAATCAAGACGAATTGCTCAAGTTGGATTGGAGCCGCAAACTTGGTGAGAGTATTGCTAATTCAGTTATTCTTCCTAAAGACCAAGTTGAATCGCTTGCAATTGAGGCAACTCGTCAGCAGATTATTGAGCTTCAATCTATCATTGCAGGACAAGAAGTGCCAGTATCCCCAAGGGATAATGACATGGTGCATTTGAATGTAATGGCACAAAAGCTAATGCCGCTTATAGAAAACGCTCCAGCAGGAGGGTTGCCTCCAGAGATGGTTCAACCGCTGAACAAGGCATTGGAACATTTCATGGGGCATATTGGGCAAGCAGAGGCAAAGGGAATGGATGCAAAACAAATCTCGCAATTCAAGTCAGCAGCACAGCAAGCATTCGCTCATCTTACGGCAGGCCATGGCACTCCACCTCCAGAAAGTTTAATGCCAGCGGTAGCAGCAGGAATGCCAATGTCTGGAGCAAGAACTGGGCGTGTTGCACTTGGTCAATCACGCGAAGTTGGAAAAGCAGCAGATGAAATGCCAACGCAATTTGGAATGGTCAATGATGTGGCTAATCCACCTAAACCACCAACAGCAGGATAAAACTATGGGAGGAGCAAATACACAATCTCAAGAATGGAAACCCAATCAAAATTCTCTTCGTCCAGATGGAACTATGAAGGGAAGTGGATTTCTTGGAGGGATGAAAAGATTTGACGATCCTAAAGGGGTTTCGAGCGAAATATCTATTGGAGTTGATTGGGGTAGTGGAGAAAAACTTATTCCAACAATGGTTCCAACGCTTGACAACAATGAAATTAAATACTTGCTTTCTACTCCAGAAGATAAGATATTTACAAGTAATCCAGAATTAGGTAAAAAAATTGAACAAAAAGCAGTTAGATTTGCAAAAGAAAGAGAACAAAAAGGATTGCCTTTTTTTGCACAAGAAAACGAATTTCCAAAACAACAAACAAACATTATGGGCGGATCAAACACACAAACACCACAACCTACTCAAGTAGAAGATTCATATAATCCAGCAGTTCCTGCAAAAGCAGAAAAAACATATTCTCGCCTTGATAAACAAGGGATGAGCGGTTCTGGAGATGAATCTCTTGCAAGTTACGTTGCCATGGGAAAAGATATTTACGGAGACTTACGCGCTCAAGCATCTAAAATGATTAGTCCTAATTTGTTTGGACGTGATGTTTCTGCTCCTGCTACTCAAGACACACAAGATAAAAAAACTTTAGATTTATCTGGAGAAATTGGAAAAATGAATAAAATTGAACAATTTTTTTTAGAACAAAATAGGCAATCATCTTCTCCTGCTACTCAAGAAGAAATTGAACAATTTTTCCAGCAAAAAAAAATGCAAAGAGCAGATACAAACAATAAATAAAAAAATAAATAATGAATTGGACAAGCGAAGACTCTGCTGAATTCAGAGACTACTTGCAGAAAAGTGGATTTAAGTTTAGATCATATCTTCAATCAATCATACCAACTTGCGATGGAAAAACTATTGAAGAAGTTGCATTGCAAGCTAAATATAAAGAAGGATTCGAGAAAGTTTTGAAAGAAATAGATAGTATTGTTTCTTCCAATTTTAACGAAGACGATGCTTCTAATGGCAATTTCACATCAATGTAATTATGGCAAGAACTAAACAACAAGGTTTGTGGGCTAATATTCACGCAAAGCAAAAGCGAATTGCTGCTGGAAGTGGTGAGAAAATGCGGAAGCCCGGTTCTAAAGGTGCGCCAACTGCAAAAGCATTTAAGCAGTCTGCTAAAACATCAAAGAAAAAATAATATGCCAGCAATCAAAAAACGATTCACTAAGATTGTTACCAACAAAGCTACTGGCAGGACTCGCACAGTCAAATACGGACAAGCGGGAAAAGCAAAAGATGGTAAGGATCGCATTCGTCCCGGAACGGCAAAAGGTGATGCGTATTGCGCTCGTTCAGCTAAGATAAAAGGTGATTGGAAAAGTGATCCCAATAGTCCCAATCGACTTTCGCGCAAAAAATGGAAATGCAAAGGCAGTAAATCCATGAAAAAATAAATTTAGTTAAATAAAAAACCAACCAACCAAAAATAAATATGGCAGATACAGAAGACAACATTGTCGAATCCGATGTTACTGGATTCGGGAACCCATCACTTGACTCGGATAAAATTGATGATTCTACCGATTCAGCAATAGATAACCTGCTTGATGAAGCAATCAACGGACAACAAGAAGAAAATAATGAACAACCTAATACTATCGATACTGGAGAAGATACAGAAAATCTACTGGACGATTCATCTGTATCTACGGAAACGCCGAGCGAAAAAACAACTGGCGAGAGTCAGATTGATGTTCAGCCAATCGAGCCAACCCAACCGCAAATCGACATCGATCCAGAAATTGCCGCTATCGAGCAACCACGCAACCTTTCGGAAAAAAACCAAAGCAACTGGCGCAAGCTCCAAGAAACAGCAAGCACCTATAAAAGGCAAGCTGAAGAAGCCGAGCAACTGCGCCAAAAGCTCCAAGAGCTTGATCAAGGCCAAACGCAACTCCCGCAAGATTACGAGGAGCTAAAAAAGTTTCGTCAAACATTCGACATCAAAAACGATCCAGAGTTTAAGTCGAAATATGCTCAACCAATTGAGAGTGCAAAAAACAACATCTATGGCATTCTTCGCAAGCATGGAGCCGCTGAAGAAGTTATTGCAAGTATTGAGAAAGAGGGAGGCCCAGATAAGATTAACGATGAGTTCTGGCGCAACCCTGCATTCCAGAACCTGCCATTGACTGATGCTGAAAAATTGAAGCGTAACCTTGTTGATGTTTCTGATCTTCGTGATAAACAAGAACAAGAAATTCAATACGCCGCTGAAAATGCTGAACAAATTCTTGAGCAACGGGAACAAGAAAAGGGTCAGTGGTATGAAAAAACAATTCAAGAAATTGACCATAGTCTTGATGAGATTACAAAAGACCTACCATGGGCAAGGTTTACGGAAGCTCCAGCTAATGCTACTCCAGAACAAATTCAGCAAGTCCAAGCTCACAATGCCCGTGTTGCTGATCTTGCGACAAAATTTGAGTCTGCATTGTGGCCTACAACGGCACAGGAACGCACGAATGTTGCTGCCGCCGCAGTATTCAGTCATGTGGTTTCCGAGCAGCTACGGACTGAGCAAACGCAAAAGAACGCATTGCTTGAACAAGTAAAGAAACTGACTGCTGAGAATAATTCTTTGAAATCATCAAGCAAGATGCCCAAGCAATCGGTTTCTAATCAGTCGGTGAATAAACCATCGAGTATGAATGATAGAATCAAGATGAATGCTGCTGACGCTATTGATCTTGGATTGGATGAAGCTCTTGGTCAGTAATATACATAGATATATAGCAAAGTTAGTATAATTCAGTATAAACTTAGTATATATTAATATGTCTCAAATAAAAGTGTCTCCAGACGAGAAAATTACAATGAATGCGCTTGATTCTGCTGATCCATTTGCACGGCAAGGCAGATTAAGCCAACCATTGAATCAAAATATTCCGAAAACTCCTCAACGTGATTTTTCGCATTACGATCAACAAACTCAAGAAAAAAAGCCAGATATGCCTAAATTTGATATTCAAGAAGAGAAAAAACTTCTTAAACCGGGTCGGAAACCAAAGCAAGCATTGGAATCAGTAGAAGAATACAAGAATCCAGTTATTGAATCACGCAATAATGATGGAATGCCATCGTATCGTTGCGAGTTTGCAGGAAGGGACATCTTTGTTGGATTCCCATGTTATAAGACTACAAACCCAGTTACAGCATTTGCATTGCTTGCAATGGCACTTGACTTTGGAAAAGACAAGATTCGCTTTGATATGTCAATTGGAGATGCCATGATATATCATTCTCGCAATAAAATTGCACAAAAGTTCCTTGAGACAGATGCAAAATGGCTTTTGATGATTGATGATGACATTATTCCTTGCATTGGTAGACCGCATTGGATGCGTTCAACTGTTTCTAGTGCCAGAACATTGCCAGATGCGCCACTTCAGCGTCATGTATTGCAACGATTGATTGGAGCAAACAAAACATTGATTGGTGGAGCATA
>Ga0209401_1000525_pt1 | contig 26102 bp, 22 predicted proteins | sample M_140807_MF_Meta_FD_187318 | JGI IMG/M metagenome (GOLD analysis project Ga0209401, IMG submission 187318) | Freshwater microbial communities from Lake Montjoie, Canada to study carbon cycling - M_140807_MF_MetaG (SPAdes) (version 2) | ecosystem: Environmental > Aquatic > Freshwater > Lake... | reverse complement strand
AGGAGTCCCGATTTAGGCGGTTCCTTGCCAATCAGGTAGCCATTCAATTGTCTGAGGAAATCCCAAGTGCTTTTGTAAAAAAAGTTAAGCTAGACATGGGTATTCCTGTGCCCCTAGCTTATGAAGATCCTAATCGACATGTCCCTATTTTTATTGAGCGTCACGCTTCTGCATGGCTTGGGGGTGGGACTGCATTGGATATTGGTTGTGGAGCCAATCCACGCAATCAGTTTGGAGCAAGTAAAATCTACGGATGTGATATTCGAGGCAGCGAAGAAGGGTCTGTTGTCGGAGTGGATTTGTTTCATGACCCAATTCCGTTCCCGGATGAATTTTTCGACTACGTGACGGCATATGATTTCATTGAACATATTCCAAGGGTCCTAACTTCTAGGCAGGGGAAAACACGTTTTCCGTTCATTGAGATGATGAATGAAATCCATAGAGTCCTAAAGCCAGGTGGCCTGTTTTTCTCTCAGACACCCGCCTATCCTTCGAAGCAGGCTTTCCAGGATCCAACGCATGTCAATATAATAACAGAGGATACATTTCCCTTTTATTTTTGCGAAAGCAATTGTAATGACGGCAGTCTCTATGCGAAAGCCTATGGATTTAAGGGGTCATTTTCCCTGGTCACCCAAGAGTGGTGCTATTGCTGGCTGCTATCCTTGCTTAAAAAATAATTGGGGCTACCGATTCCTGCCCGCGTGATGGGGCGGCTCGGCCCATCGATGGCGGGGGCATGAGCATCTGGTTGCCCAGAGGTCTGGCCATGCAATGGCCTCAGCTGTTCTGCCCGCGCCATGAGTGCCTCCTAGGGTGGTCGGTATTTCCGGTGCCCTGGTCGGGGTCGCCGCTCCTTCCGGCCTTGTTCCCGTTCGGTCCAGGATCCTCGTAGCGCTGGCGTTCCCAGCTTGATTCTGGATTCCGTGCTGGCCTTGGTCCCGGGTCGTTCGTCCCCCCTGCTAGCCGCCATGTCCGCCGTGCCACCCCCCGCCACTGCTGGCCAGGCCCTCGCCGGGGCGGCCCAGTTGGGGTCGATGGTGCTCGGTCGCGACCTCACCAGCGGATCAAGCCGGGCCCCCGGGCTGGTGATCCTTGACTTCGGCTCCCAGTATTCCGAGCTGATCGCTCGCCGGGTGCGGGAAACCGAGGTGTTCTCTCTGGTGCTGCCCTGCACCACCAGCCTTGAGGAGCTGCGGGTCCTCGCCCCGAAGGGCATCATCCTCAGCGGTGGCCCCAGCTCGGTCTACGAGGAGGGGGCACCCAGCTGCGATCCGGCCCTCTGGGACCTGGGCATCCCGGTGCTGGGGGTCTGTTACGGCATGCAGCTGATGGTGCAGCAGCTGGGCGGTGCCGTGGTGGCCGCCGGCCGGGCCGAATACGGCAAGGCGCCGCTCCACGTGGACGACCCCACCGACCTGCTCACCAACGTCGACGACGGCTCCACGATGTGGATGAGCCACGGCGATTCGGTGGAGCGCCTGCCGGAGGGCTTCGTGCGCTTGGCCCACACCGATAACACCCCCGAGGCAGCGGTGGCCGACCATGGTCGGCGTCTTTACGGCGTGCAGTTCCATCCGGAGGTGGTGCACTCCACCTGCGGCATGGCCATGATCCGCAATTTCGTTTATCACATCTGCGGTTGTGCCCCCGACTGGACCACCGCGGCCTTCATCGATGAGGCGATCGCTGATGTGCGCGACCAGGTGGGCGACAAGCGCGTGCTGCTGGCCCTCTCGGGCGGCGTGGATTCTTCCACCCTGGCCTTCCTGCTGCACCGGGCGATCGGCGATCAGCTCACCTGCATGTTCATCGACCAGGGCTTCATGCGCAAAGGGGAGCCTGAGTTCCTGGTGGAGTTCTTCGACAAGCGCTTCCACATCAATGTGGAGTACATCAATGCTCGCGAGCGCTTCATCAACAAGCTGGCTGATATCACCGATCCGGAGGAGAAGCGCAAGCTGATCGGTGCCGAATTCATCCGGGTTTTCGAGGAGGAGAGCAAGCGCCTCGGCCCCTTCGATTACCTCGCCCAGGGCACCCTCTATCCCGATGTGATCGAGAGCGCCGGCACCAACATCGACCCCAAGACCGGCGAGCGGGTGGCGGTGAAGATCAAGAGCCACCACAACGTCGGCGGCCTGCCTAAGGATCTGCAGTTCAAGTTGGTGGAACCGCTGCGCCGCCTGTTCAAGGACGAGGTGCGCAAGGTGGGCCGCAACCTCGGCCTGCCCCAGGAGATCGTGGGCCGCCACCCCTTCCCGGGGCCGGGCTTGGCGATCCGCATCCTGGGGGAGGTGACCAGCGAGAAGCTCAACATCCTTCGCGATGCCGACCTGATCGTGCGCGAGGCGGTGCGCGACGCCGGCCTCTACGACGAGATCTGGCAGGCCTTCGCCGTGCTGCTGCCGGTGCGGAGCGTGGGAGTCATGGGCGACAAGCGCACCTACGCCTTCCCGGTGGTGCTGCGCTGCGTGTCCTCCGAAGACGGTATGACCGCTGACTGGTCGCGCCTCCCCTACGACCTGTTGGAGCACATCTCGAATCGGATCGTGAACGAGGTGAAGGGGGTGAACCGGGTGGTGCTCGACATCACCAGCAAGCCCCCCGGCACGATCGAGTGGGAATAGGGGTGGTGGTGTGCCGTGCAGGCTCCGAGCCGGAGGGCTGATCTGCCGGGCTGGCCCGCCCCGCCTGCCGCCGATACCATCGGACACCCGAACCCGGCCCTGTGACAGCCGTAACCTCCACCGCCAGCACCGATCCGGATCCCCAGCTGCAGAAGCGCCTGCAGCAGGACAGCATCTTGGTAGGGGGCAAGACGGTGTACCTCAACCCCTTCCTCTACTGGCGCCGCTTCGACGCCAATACGGATCGCTGGCTACGGGAACCCGGCCAGCTCCCTGAGGAGCAGATCCAGGCCAATCGTCTGCGCTTCTATCCCGAGCTCGACTGGTCCCTGCTCGATGACCAGGAGCGTCCGATCAAGGACGGGGCTGTCGAGATGTTCCTCAAAACCCTAGAGCTGATCAGCACCTTCAACCCCGAGCTCAACCCCGGTCAGCTGCTGGAGGTGGAGCGCAAGATGGCCGTCACCAAGAAAAAGGCCTTTGAGCGCTGGGTGGAGCGGGCCTTGCGGCGGCGGGAACATCAGGAGCTCCGCGAGCGGCGGCGCTTCGACCGCAACCGGGTGCTGCGGGACTGGATGGAGTGGTTCGGCCTGACGGCCACCCGCCGTGCTCTGCTGCCCTTCTCACTGCTGCTGGTGCTGGCCGGTGCGGCGGGCTGGTGGTTGGGAACTCAGCGTCCCTGTCCAGCCCTGCTGCTGGATCCGGGGATCCAGCGACCGGCCCGCTGAACGAACCGGGAGTCTTCACGGCAGACTGGGGATCAGTGCCGCGCCCCCATGGCTGCCGATCCCCTCGATGCCCTGCGCCTCACCCTCATGCAGGAGGTGCTGCCTGTGGGCCTCGCCGTGGTGGAGCGGGCCCGCAAGGGTGGGCCCCGGGAAGTCCTCGCCATTTTCGAGGGCAACCCCGCCGATTCTCTGGAGCGCCTTCGACAGGAAGGGGATCCCGCGGCTAGTCAGGTGCGGGACACCCTGGATCGCTTTCAACCGGGTCTTGGGAATCCGGTGATGAAGGTGGAGGTGCGCAATGTGGAGACTCCTGCTGCCGCGACCACGCCCGCCGCCGCCGCGGGTGCCGACGACACCGAGGAACTCCACAGCACCCTGGATCGCATTGCAGCCCGTCTGGTGGCGTTGGAGCGTCGACTCGGCTGATGCCCGTGCTCGGTTACGGAAGCACCCGGCAGACCGGGGTGGGTCGTCAGCCAGGCCAGCTCATGGCGCTGGTGCTGCTGTTCTGTGTAGCCATCGTGGCGAGGCTGGCCTGGCTCCAGCTGGTCCATGGCCAAGAGCATCGGGCCATGGCGGATGAGAACCGAATCCGACTGATTCCCCGCGATCCCGTCCGGGGCCGTCTCCTTGATCACAAGGGTCAGGTGCTGGCCACCAATCGCCTGATCTACCGCCTCTACTACCAGCCCCGGCTCACCAAGGAGCAGCTCTGGCCGGCTCTGCGGGATCGCTTGTCGAGCTTGCTGGGGATTCCCGCGGAGCAGCTCGAACGCCAGCGCCAGCTGCACAAGGGCGACGACGATGGCTTCCACGTGCCCCTGACCGGTCCCCTCACGCCCCTCCAGGTGCTGCGCTTCCGTGAGCAGGCCGCATCCCTGCCGGGGGCTGAGGTGTCGATTGATGTGCTGCGCAGCTACCCCTACGGCAGCCTGGCTGCCCATGTGATCGGCTACACCAGCAATCTCACCGAGGAGGAATACACCCGCCTGAAGGACAAGGGGTACCGCCTCAGCGATCGGATCGGGAGGACGGGGCTTGAAAGCACCTATGAATCCCACCTTCGGGGCGAATGGGGCGGCCAGCAGCTGGAGGTCAACGCGGCCGGTCGGGTTCAGCGGGTGCTGGGTGATAAGCCGGCCAGGGCCGGCCGTGATCTGCGCCTCACCATCGATCTCGATCTCCAGCGTGCTGCCGAACGCGCCCTCGACACCGTGGCCAAGGGGGCGATCGTGGCGCTAGATCCCCAGACCGGCGCGATTCTCGCCATCGCCAGCCGTCCCACCTTTGATCCCAACGTGTTTGCCGATGGGCCCACCACCGCCCAGTGGAACGACCTCAACCGCCCCGAAGCCCCCATGCTCAACCGGGCTTTTCAGGGGTTCCCACCGGCCAGCACCTTCAAGATCGTGTCCACGATCGCGGGCCTGGAATCCGGAAAGTTCAGTCCCGATTCCACCCTGCCCACCATGGGCCGCTTCTGTTACTACGGCCAGTGCTACGGAGATCATGGCGCCTACGGTTTCATCGGCTTCCAGAAAGCCCTGGCCGTGAGCAGCAACAGCTTCTATTACCAGATGGGGTTGAAGGTGGGGCCCGATGAACTATTCAAGGCGGCTCGCCGCATGGGCTACGGCAGCCATACCGGGGTCGAGATCCGCGATGAGGAGAGCTCCGGTCTGCTGGGGGATCCGGCCTGGAAGAAGAAGGTGATCGGTGAGCCCTGGAATTCGGTGGACACCATCACCTCATCGATCGGCCAGGGCGCCGTGACCGTGACGCCGATCCAGATGGCTCGCCTGTACGCCGTCGTGGCGAATGGGGGCTGGCTGGTGACTCCTCATCTGGTGGAACGACCGACCCAGCGGCAATGGCTGGGCCTCAAGCCCGAGACCCTGCGGGTGTTGCGGGAGGGTCTGCGCATGGTGGTGACCGAGGGCACCGCCCGCATCCTCAACGACCCCACGCTGCCGCCGGTGGCTGGCAAGACCGGCACGGGCGAGGATCCGCCTCGTCCCGACCACGTCTGGTTCGGCGGTTATGCGCCGGCCGGCAAGCCCAACCTGGTGATCGTGGCTTTCGGCGAGAATTCCGGGGGGTTCGGTGGCACCGTGGCCGCACCAATGGTGAAGATCATGATGGAGGCCTGGTTCCATCCGCCTTCGAGCATCACGCCGGGCTCGGCCGCGGCACGTACGCCCTGAGGGCGAGGCTGTGCTCGGGATTCAGGCCGCTAGGGCCAGGGGGCGGCGTTCCAGCACCTGGCGGTAATAGTCGCGCAGTTGTGCCGTGGCACCGGCCCAGCCCCATCGTTCCGCTTCCAGACGGGCCGCCTGGCGCAGTTGGCTGCGGGTCGTCTGATCCCCCAGCAGCCCTTGCACCGCAGTGATCAGGCTGGTGGGCTGGTCGGGTTCGTAGAGGCGGCCGTTCACGCCGTCGGTCACGATGTCGGGGATGCCGCCCCGGTTGGCCCCCACCACGGGGCAGCCGGCCGCCATGGCCTCCAGCAGCACCAGGCCAAGGGTTTCGGTGCTGGAGGGAAACACGAAGGCATCTCCGCTGGCGTAGGCCGAAGCCAGGGCATCTCCGCTCAGGTAGCCCACGAAGGTGGTGGCTGTTCCTTCGAACACCCGTTCCAGTTGCTGGCGATGGGGGCCATCGCCCACCAGGGCCAGGCGGGCTTCGGGAAGGGCTTCCAGCACGGGGCGGATCCTCTCGATCTGCTTCTCGGCCGAGAGGCGGCCGATGTAGAGCAGCAGGTTGCCCGTGTCGCTGTGGCTGCCGTGGAGCCGCTGCCGCATGGTCGCGCTGGCCAGCTCGGGCCGGAACAATTCGGTGTCGACCCCCCGCTGCCAGAGGGCGGTGTGTTCGATCCCTTTTGCGGCCAGTTCGTCCACCATGGCCGTGGAGGTGCAGAGATTCAGCTCGGCCTGGTTGTGGGCGGCCTTGAGCAGCTCCCAGAGCAGGGGTTCCAGCATGCCCATGCCGTAGTGCTCCAGGTACTTGGGCAGGTGGGTGTGGTAACTCGCCACCAGGGGCAGGTTGCGGGTCTTCGCCAGCCAGATGCCCCCCAGGCCCAGCACCGCTGGGTTCACCACATGCACCAGATCGGGCCGGAAGCGCTCCAGGGCCTCGGACACCGCCGGCCGCGGCAGGGCGAGCTTCAGCTCGGGATACAGAGGCAGAGGCATGGCCGGGACCCCCACCACCTGGGCACCGGCATGGCTGTCAGGAGCTCCCTCCGGGCAGAAGATGAGCACCTCGTCGCCGGCCTCCACAAGGTGGGGCAGGGTCTTGGTGAGCCGTGTGACGATGCCGTCAACCTTCGGCAGGAAGGTTTCGGTGAAGAAGGCGATCCTCACAGGGTTCGTGCGGTTCAGGCGTGTGTGCGGAGGGCTTCCGCTTGGCGGGTAGTCCAGGCGGAGAGGCAGGGGATGCGGGAGCGGTCGCAGCGGTCGGCCCAGCGGCGGGCCACATCCACCACTTCAGCCAGCAATCCGTCATCGAGGGTGGTGGGCCTGAGCCCGAGCTCGATGAAGCAGCGGTTGTCCACGATCAGGTCGTTTTCGATCGCTTCCTTGCGAGGGTTCGCCTGGAAACGGATCTCCGCACCGGTGAGATCGGCCACTTTCTGGGCCAGTTGACCCACCTGATGGCTCTCGGTCATCTGATTGAAGATCTTCACCTTCTCGCCGCTGGTCGGAGGATTTTCCAGAGCCAGCTGCACGCAGCGAACCGAATCGCGGATGTGGATGAAGGCGCGGGTCTGGCCGCCGGTGCCGTGCACGGTGAGGGGATAGCCAATCGCCGCCTGCATCAGGAAGCGATTGAGCACGGTGCCGTAATCGCCGTCGTAATCGAAGCGGTTGGTGAGGCGGGGATCCTTGTCGGTGAGGGACGTATTGGTGCCCCAGACGATGCCTTGGTGCAGATCGGTGACTCGGATCGAATCGTTCTTGTTGTAATAATAAAAGAGCAACTGATCTAGCGTCTTGGTCATGTGGTAGACGCTGCCGGGATCCGTGGGGTGCAGGATCTTTTCGGTGAAGCGGCTGCCATCGGCCTGAGGCACCTCCACCGTGAGATAGCCCTCAGGAATGGTGGCGCCGCGATGAGAGCCGTAGCCGTACACCCCCATGGTGCCGAGGTGCACGATATGCACATCCAGGCCACTCTCCACGATGGCGGCGAGCAGGTTGTGGGTGCCGTTGACGTTGTTGTCAACCGTGTAGCGCTTGGTGGCGCTGGATTTCATCGAATAGGGTGCCGCCCGCTGTTCGGCGAAGTGCACGACCGCCTCCGGGCGCTCGCTGCGCAGCAGGTCCAGGAGCCTGTCGTATTCGCGAGCGATGTCGAGGTGCACAAAGCGCATCGCTTTGCCGCCCACCTGATCCCAGGCCCGCAGCCGCTCGCTGATCGTGGTGATCGGCGTGAGTGATTCAACCTCCAGATCGACATCGATCTTGCGGCGGCTGAGGTTGTCAACGATCACCACATCGTGGCCGGCGTCCGCCAGGTTCACCGCACAGGGCCACCCGCAGAAGCCATCGCCGCCGAGAACGAGAACCTTCACCTCTGTCTCCTGGTCAAGCCTTGCCCGCAGGCAAGCTACTACAGGCCTTCGGCTCCGCCCCTTCGGCGGCCCGCCGTTTCGGCCTGCTGCGCTTCGCAGGACGACGCAGGCACAGGGTGTTTCCCTGGCTTCACCGGGTTTTCCACCGGTGTTGAGGGATGCGGAAGGGTTTGGTGGATCAGCTGATCCCTGCGGCCACGGCCACCAGCAGCACCACCAGGGCCACGCTGCCGATCAGCAGCATGCGGCTCGGCCCGTTGGCTTCTCCCTTCTCCATCACCACCATGCGGGGTTCGCGGGCGAAGGCATTCAGCTTGCCGCCGTCTTCTTCGGTGACCTGCATGGAGTTGGGAAGGGAGGGTCGGGGAACCTTATGGACGGTTTCCCAGCCATCCGCTGATCGGGAGAGGATCTGTCACAGAGCCTTCACACTCCAGACCCCTGGGAGGCCACCAGCCTCCCTTCGAGAGGGGAGCTGGGGCTGGCCTCGGCCCGGATCGGCAGTCGCCCGGCCCGGAAGGCCGTCCGTCCGGCCTCACAGGCCTGGGCCATGGCCCGGGCCATGGCGGCAGGATCGCCCGCCAGGGCGATGGCGCTGTTGATCAGCAGGGCATCGGCCCCCATCTCCATGGCCTGGGCGGCCTCGCTGGGCACGCCGATGCCGGCGTCCACTACCACCGGCACCCTGGCGTTCTCGATGATCAGGGCGATGTTGGCCGCGTTGCGGATCCCCTGGCCCGAGCCGATCGGTGAACCAAGCGGCATCACTGTGGCGCAGCCGGCCTCCTCCAGGTGGCGGGCCAGCAGGGGGTCGGCATTGATGTAGGGCAGCACCGTGAAGCCCTCCTTCACCAGCTGCTCGGCCGCCTGCAGGGTGCCGATCGGGTCCGGCAACAGGTGGCGGCTATCGGGGATCACCTCCAGCTTCACGAAGGTGTTGTCCTCCTGGCCGGCGAGTTTCGCCAGCTCGCGCCCCAGCCGGGCCACCCGGACGGCCTCTTCAGCGGTGGCGCAACCGGCGGTGTTGGGCAACATCCAGATTCGGCTCCAGTCGATCGCCTCCATCAGCCCGCCATGGCCCGGGGCCTGGCTCTGCACCCGCCGCACCGCCACGGTCACGATCTCGCAACCGCTCGCCACCAGGCTGGCCTGCATCACCGCCAGGGAGGGGTACTTGCCGGTGCCGGTCATCAGTCGGCTCTGGAAGCAACGGCCACCGATCTGCAGCACTCGGTCGGCCTGAGCCGTTCCCGTAAGAGGGCTTCCCGGTGGTGTTGCAGCGGCGGCGGTGGGTGATTCTGCGGGGAGGGGAGCTGAGGGGTTCAAAACCGGTGGTCACGTGGGCCCTGGGCACCCTTAGTCTGCGCTCTGGCCCCGTGACCCGAAGCCATGCCGCTGCCGCTCGTTCCTACGGCCCTGCCCATGCTGCTGGCCCTCACGCCCTTGCCGAGCGATGCCTTCGCGCCGTTCGTTCCCCCCTCCAGCCGTCTCAGGCCCACCAACCGGGTTTCGGAAGCCGTGCTGATCGAGTCATCCCAGGTGGAAACCTTCGATCCGATTGGCCGCGCCAGCCTGATCGCCACTGAGATGCCAAGGCTCTGGAACGGCAGCTACACCCCTTTTGCTGGTGGTGTGCCGGTTCCCGTGCAGCTGACCATCGCCTCCACCAGTTCAGCCGGTCAGATGGTGGTGATGCAGGGCCGCATTTCCATCGCCGGCGTCGAATCCCCGGTTCAGGGCAATCTCAATGCCAAATCGGATCAGCTGGATCTGCTGGTGCTCGGCGCCAATCCAGGCAGCGACCTGGGGCCCGGTGGGGCCTTTCAGGGTCTTCAGGGCCTGAGCCTCTCGGGTTGGAATGCTGACCGACTGACCATGATGGGAGGCCGCCTCCAGCTGGTTCCTGTTCCCGGTTCCAACAAGGTTGCCGCCGATTCTCCTGCGCGTGGCGAAACGATCCGGGGCCTCTGGTAAGGATCTGACGAGGTGCATCCTGGGGGGCAACCCAGCCCCGGGAGAGCCAGCCTCCTCTAGAAATTCCACGGCTTCAATCATGCGGCGGTGCTCGGTTCGAACACCACCTGCGGTTATTCAGGCGTCTTTGTTGATGCCCTTGCCACCGCCTTTTCCGCCACCAGAGGAACCACCCGAACTGTTCGATCCGCCGCTGGTTCCCTTGCCCGACCCGCCCAGTCGGCGTTCCATGGTTTTGAGACCTTTGCGAGCCGTGGCGTTGGCCGGTTCCAGAGTCAGCACCTTGGCGTAGGTGTCCCTGGCCTCCTGACTGGATCCCTGCTTGCCCAGGGCGTAGGCAAGGTTGTTGAGGGCCACCGGGTAGTCCGGTTTGACCTGCAGGGCGTTGCGGTAGTGACGGATGGCCTCAGGGAAGCGGTTCTGGGCCGCGACGGCGAAGCCGTAGGCGTTTTCGATCAGGGCCCGGGCTTCATCCGGTGCTTTCTCTGTCTGAGCCTTTCGCAGGGCAAGCTTGAGATTGTCGATCGCCTGGCCATACAGCCGCTTGCGCAGCTGCACCGAGGCGAGTTCATAGAGGCCCACCGAGTCGGCCGGTGGGGCGCCACTAGGCCCGGCGGCACTGAGGCGCGCCAAGGCCTGTTCGTCCTTGCGGACCCGCAGGATCTGCCTGCCCACCAGAACGGCGGCGGCGCCGAGCAACACGATCAGGCCGATCAGATAGGCCTGGGGAAGCAGTTCCTGCATGGGATACCGGAGCTCAGCGTCCGGCGGCGCCCACCACCGTGGTGAAGCTGGAAGGATCGACCACGGCCAGCTGGGCGAGCATTTTGCGGTTCAGGCGAACATCCGCCTTCTTCAATCCGCCGATCAGACGGCTGTAGCTGGTTCCGTTGATGCGGGCGGCCGCGTTGATGCGGGCGATCCAGAGGCGGCGGAAGTCGCGCTTGCGACGGCGACGGTCACGGTAGGCATTGCAGAGGGCCTTCATCACCCGCTGGTTGGCGGTGCGGAAGAGGCTGCCGTTGCTGCCCTGGAAACCCCGGGCTAGGCGAAGGATCTTGTTGCGGCGTTTGCGGGCGACGTTGCCCCTCTTGACGCGGGCCATGGATCAGGACGATGGGTTGGGGGAAAAAGCCGGTTGTGAATGCTTCTGCTGCGCTTTCAACGCCTCAGGATCCGGCGGGAGGCCGATCAGGGACCGGTCAGGCGTAGGGCAGCATCAGCGCCACATTGTCGGCGTCGCGCTCGTCGACGACCGCCATGGTGCCGAGCCAGCGCTTGCGCTTGGGGCTCTTGTGGTCGAGCAGGTGGTTGCGGAAAGCGTGCCGGCGGACGAACTTGCCGCTGCCGGTCACCTTGAACCGCTTGGCGGCCGCTTTGCGGGTCTTGAGCTTCGGCATTGCGATCGGCGCAGGCACAAACAAGCAGAGTACGACGTGACAGAACCCTTCTCCAAGTTCCTGCCCAATGGTTCGCTGCCACCCATCCCGTCCCAGCCTGACCGCCACCGCGTCAGGGCGAAGGTCGCGCCGCTGGCTGCTGGGGCTGGTGCTGTTGCTCAACGGTGGCTGCCAGGCTTCGGATCGCCCTCCCCTTCCACCGGTTTTGCCGCCACCACTCCCCTCCGGCGGTGGTGTGGTGGCGGCTCCGGACCCTGCACCTCTCCACTGGCCCGTGCCGACACCGCCAGCGGTGCAGGCGGACAACCCCGTGCTCTGGGTCGCACTGGCGTCCCGTCTGGGGCCACGCGATGGCTCCTCCTTGCCCGAGTCCTCGGCTCCGCCGCTGCGGCTGCAGGCCGCTGCCGGGGCGGTGACCCTGGTGGACGGGGCCGGTCAGCGCTTCGAGGCATCGGCCTTGTCCCTGCACTGGCGTTGGCTGCCCCTGCCCAAGCCCTTCACGCTCCGGCGTCGGGTGCTGGGACCCTTCGCCAGTTACGAGAGCGCCGAGGCAGCGGCCCGCCGCTGGGCGGCCGTCGGAGCCCAACCCCAGATCGCTCGGCCGTCGGAGTGGGAGGTCTGGGCCGCGCCGGAAAGCCCGGTTCCGGCCGATCTCTCCACTCGCCTCGTGGAGCGCCGAGAGAGCCGGCGTCTGGTGCTGGAACTGCGTCGCCCCGAGGGTGGGGTGGTGCTGCAGGGGCCGATTCGGATCGATGCCTCTGCCGGACTCCTTTGGCAGGGCGGTCGCTATGGCGGACCCTTCCGCCTCCAGGCCGACGCCCACGGCGGCTGGACCCTGCTGGAGGAGGTGCCCCTCGAGCGCTACCTGGAGGGGGTGGTGCCTCATGAGATCGGGGCCGGCTCCCCGCCGGCCGCCCTGGCCGCCCAGGCGGTGCTGGCCCGCACCTGGGCGGTGCTGAACCGCGTTCGCTACAGCGTTGATGGGTACCACCTTTGCGCCGACACCCAGTGTCAGGTGTACAGCGACCCGGGCCAGGCCAGTGCGGCCGTGCGAGGGGCGATCGCGGCGACCCGGGGCCAGGTGCTCACCGCTGCTGGCCAGCCGATTCAGGCCGTGTATCACGCCAGCAATGGCGGGGTGGCGGCCGGGCTGGAGGAGGCCTGGGATGTGGGTCCCGTTCCTTACCTGGGGCCTTTCGTGGATGCGCCGGAGGCTGCGGCGGCCCGTTGGCCGCTGCCGTTGGCGGCTGCCGCACTGCCGTCACTGCTGCGGGTTGAGTCCGGCTTCTATGGGGTGGATCATCCCCTGTTCCGCTGGCAGCGACAGCTCACGGTCGCTCGACTGGGTGCCGCCCTGGTGGCCCGCGGATCGGATGTGGGTGAACCCCAGAGCGTCAGCGTGGTTCAGCGGGGAGCGAGTGGCCGGGTGGTGGCCCTGCAGATCGCAGGCTCCACAGGCAGCGTGGTGCTTCGGCGGGACGCCATCCGCCGCACCCTGAGGGACCTTCCCAGCACCCTGTTCACCCTCACGCCGGCCGGTGCGGGTGTGTGGCGCGTCGAGGGCGGAGGGTTCGGCCATGGTGCCGGCCTCTCCCAGGCCGGCGCGATCGATCTGGCCCGTCGTGGCTGGAGCCGCGAACGGATCCTGCAGCACTATTACCCCGGTACGGCGCTGCAGCCGCTGGAGGCGATCGGCGCCGCGTTGCAGGGCGGTGGCTGATCCCAGGGAGGGGGGAAAGACCCTGATCAATCACGCCAGCCGATTCCAAGCCAAGCCCGACGACCTTCCCTACGGCGCGGCGCTCTGGCGCGCGATCCCTTGTTCAGTTCCATGGTCTGGAGCCAGCGCCGTTTCTGGTCTGGGTTTGCGAGGCCCGTCGGCCGCCTGATCGATGGTTCCCGCCCCAGCACGGAGAGGCGCCTTGCCCTCCTCCGGCGAGAGAGCTTTAAAGTTGCTCAAGTTTTATGGATGGCATGGGCGGCGGCAGCTCCGACGATCGCCGCCGCCGCAAGGCTGCCCTCTTCCTTCTGGCCTGTGGGGTGGCGGGGGTGCTTCCCCACGGTCTGGGCCCGTTGGGTCGGCTGTTGCCGGCTCTGGGACTGGCCGGTCTGCTCGGCGCCTATGCGGTCCGCACGGTGTTTTTCCGCCCCTCGGGAGCCGCGGCTTTCACCACGGAGGGCTCTCCGCTTGGGGTCGCTGCGTCCTCTGGAGCTGAGCCATCGGAGGCTCCCGGTTCCAGCCCAACGGATCAGCCCCTGGGTCCTGCTGATGGTGCAGATTCCGTGGCCCTCGGCCAGATCCGAGTCGATTCCGCTGGCATTTCGGAATCCATTCCCGCCCCCCTGTCGGCGGTGGATGTGGTGGTGGCCGCCCGCGATGAGGAGGCGGTGATCGCCCGGCTGGTGGAGCGGGTGCTCAGATTGCGCTGGCCCGCTCATCAGCTGCGCCTCTGGGTGATCGACGACGGCAGCGAGGACCGCACCCCCCAGCGCCTGGCCGAGCTCCAGGCCGTCTATCCCCAGCTGAAGGTGCTGCGCCGCAGCCGTGATGCCGGCGGCGGCAAATCTGGGGCGCTGAATCTGGTGCTGCAGCAGTTGCAGGGCCGCTGGATGCTCGTGTTGGATGCCGATGCCGATCTCCAGCCGGACCTGCTGGAGCGCCTGATTCCCTACGCCGAATCGGGCGGCTGGGCGGCGGTGCAGCTGCGCAAGGCCGAGGTGAATGCCGAGGCCAACTGGCTCACTCGCGCCCAGGCGATGGAGATGGCCTTCGATGCCTTCATCCAGGAGGGCCGCCTGGCCCGCGGTGGCGTCGCCGAACTGCGCGGCAACGGCCAGCTGCTGCGGCGCGATGCGGTGCACACCGCCGGCGGCTTCAACGAGGCCACCATCACCGATGACCTGGATCTGAGTTTCCGCCTCCTGCTGGCCGGCCTGCCGGTGGGCGTGCTCTGGGACCCGCCGGTGTGCGAAGAGGCGGTGCTCACCCTGCCGGCCCTGTGGCGCCAGCGCCAGCGCTGGGCCGAAGGGGGCCTGCAGCGCTTCCTCGATTACGGCGACCAGCTGGTGTCCGATCGCCTCAACGGCGCCCAGAAGCGCGACCTTCTGGCCTTTTTTGTCCTCCAGTACGTGCTGCCCGTCATGGCGGTCGCCGATCTGGCCGGCGCCCTGCTCACCGGCACCCCACCCGGCATGTGGCCCTTTTCGGTGGTGGCCCTGGGTCTCTCCGGCTTCTCCATCGCCGCCGGCTGCGGCCGCCGCTCGGAAGGCCCCCCTCTGCCGGCCCCCACGCCCGTTCACATCGCCCTGGCGATGGTTTATCTGCTGCATTGGTTCGTTGTGATCCCCTGGGTGACCCTGAAGATGGCGCTGCTGCCCAAGTCGCTGGTGTGGGCGAAGACGGCCCATGGGGGCGGGGACCAGGAGGCCTGGGAGGAGGAGCTTCCGCTGGGACGTGATCTGGAGGATGCCCTGGATTCCGAGGGCATTGCTCCGCTGGCTGCGGAAGGCCCCTGATCGAGATCTTGAGCGGTGCGTGGTTGCTTTCAGCCCGGACTGATCAGCTATTCACGGAATCATCGAGCAGCTCGCCATTGAAGAAATCGGCGAGTTGCCTGGCTTTTTGCTCCAGTTTCGAAGGTTCAACAGGACCGGATCCTGAAGGCGCTGCCATCGGGGCAGGGTTGGTCAGGGCAATGGTGGGCTCAGGCGTGATCTCCACGCGGGGAAGCTGCGAGGGTTTGGGAAGCCCCCGGGCTGCTTCCACCGCTGCTTGTGCCGCAGGGGGAGACATCGTTTCAGCTTGACCCGGGGGCTGGGGTGTGGGTTGCCCGATCGGTGGTCGTGTTGGCGTGGACTCCTCAACGGCCACGGCCGCGGAAGGTGCTGCTTCACCGGCTTCCAGTGTCACCTGTCTGGGGCTGCCGAGGGCCTTGGTGACGGCGCCCTCCAGCAGGGGCAGCCGGCTCTGCACCATGGCAATCCAGTTGCCGGACACCCGAACCACGGCGCGGCTGTTGTCGATTCGGTGTAGGTGGGCCTGCTGGGAGAGGAGCATGCGGGTGGAGGGCAGCTCCAGACCCGCCAGGATCTGCTGCCAGAGCTCGCCCAGGTTCTGCGAGCTGGCTGGAGGCCCCGGAGTCGTCCCGGGGTCTGTTGTCTCTGGCTGGCCCGTGGGGGTGCTCGGACGACTGGGTACCGGTTGCTTGCCCTGTGCCAGACCCACGGCCGGCAGAGGCGGATCGGAGAGTGTGGGGAGCTGGGCACCTGTTGCGTTCAATTCCGAGGCGGGTGCTTCCGCCCCACGGGGCTCCGCTTTTGGTGTAGCCGTCGCTGTCGGCGCCGCAGCCTGTGCTCCACTCCTTGCCTGGGCGGCAGCGCGATCACCGGTGCGGCTTGGTTCAGGGTGGGCATGGGCTTCGGCCAGCAACCCCAGCAACAGCACCTCCAGCCAGAGACGGGGCTGCACGCTGTGCCGCAATTGCTGCTCACTGCCCTTGAGCTGGGCCTGCCAATGGAGCAAGCGCGCCTTGCCGATCGATCGAGCCACGGCGGGCAGCTCAGGCCGCAGCGCCGGCGACACGCTGGTGAGTTCCAGCCGGTCCGGCGCTACCCCGGCCAGCAGCAGATCCCGCAGAAGACCCGCCAGGCCCTGCAGCACGGCGGAGGGTTCGCGGCCCCGCTCCAGCAGCTGGCGACAGGCCTCAATCACCCCCAGAGGCTCGGCTTCGGCCATGGCCCGGGCCAACAGCAGCAGCTCCTGCTCGGGTACCGCACCCAGGAGCTCCCACACGGCCAGGGGCTCGATCGGTGGCGGCAGCAGGCTGAGCTGGTCGAGCAGGCTTTCGGCGTCGCGCAGGCCGCCCTGGGCCCGCTGGGCCACCACCTGCAGGGCCTCGGGGCTGATGCCGATCGCTTCCTGTTCGGCGATCCAGGTGAGGTGTCTTTCGAGGGCTTCCAGGGGGATGCGGCGGAAATCGAAGCGCTGGCAGCGCGAGAGGATCGTGGGCAGCACCCGCTGGGGATCGGTGGTGGCCAGCACGAACACCACCCGCGGCGGCGGTTCCTCCAGGGTCTTGAGCAGGGCGTTGAAGGCGGCGGTGGAGAGCATGTGGCACTCATCCACCACATACACCTTCCAGCGGGCCTGCACCGGCGCGAAGCGGGAGCGTTCGATGAGCTCGCGGATGTTGTCCACGCCGGTGTTGGAGGCGGCGTCGATCTCGATCACGTCGAGGGCGTTGCCGGCAGCGATCGAGGTGCAGAGCTCGCAGCGCCCGCAGGGTTCCGGGGTGGGGCCCTCGCTGGCCACGCAGTTGAGCGAGCGGGCAAGGATGCGGGCGCTGGAGGTTTTACCGGTGCCACGGGGGCCGCTGAACAGGTAGGCCGGCGCGATCCGGCCGGTGCGCAGGGCGTTGCCCAGGGTGGCGGCAATGGCCTCCTGCCCCACCAGCTCCGACAGACGCTGGGGGCGGTATTTGTGGTGGAGGGGTTGGTAGGCCTGGGTCATGGGGGCTAACTCTCGGGGCGAAGATGCTGAGCTCCGCCTGCCATTAACATCTTTGACCGGATCGGAAAGTTACCACTCAAGCCTTGAGGTTGCCTGAGGAAGGATGCAGGGCTTTTTTGTCGATCATCATCTCTCAGGATTCCAATAGCTTAGTGCTCAACAGCGGTTCGCCGACCATCCGTTGGCCATGACATTTGTCGCGCCTGCCCGGACCCGGTTTGCTGTTCTGGTTGTGGTTGGTGCATCTTGGTCGCGATGGTTTAGGTATGGTCGTTACAGACTTGGTTGTGGTTCGGCAGCCAAGCGGCCCTCTCTTCCACTGAGCAACCAATGCAAGACACCAGGGTATCGGTTGTTATTCCCTGTTATAATCAGGTTTCTTATCTCGAGGCTGCGATTGCCTCGGCTTTTGATCAGTCCTGTCCTCCTGTTGAGGTCATTGTCGTTGATGATGGCTCGACCGACGGTAGCTGGGAGTTGCTGGAAAGATTGAGGCATGGTCGATTTCCGGATCTGATTGTGTTGTCTCATCCAGGTAGAATCAATTGTGGAGAGAGTGTTTCCAGGAGCAAGGGTGTTAGGGCTGCAAAGGGTGAGTTCGTAGCATTCCTGGATTCCGATGATCGATTTGAACCTGATAAGCTGAGGCTTCAGCTGGAAGCATTCGACGCCCATCCGTCCCTTGTTCTCTGCCACACAGCTGTTCGCGTGATTGGTGACCTTGATAAGGCTTCCTATTTTGAGTCCGCTCTCGCGGGAAGTCCTGCGAAGCTCTATTCTTTTCGTGGTCAGCCAGATTATCTGACGCGATGTCGCATTTGCGTTTCGTCGGTGTTGGCGAAAAAGTCTGCTTTGCAACGGATTCAATTTGGCTTCATTTCTGCTGTCAGAGGATTTCCCGATTTTGCTTGTTGGTGTCTGTTGGCAGCTGAAGGGCAGTTTTTATTTTTGGATGAGCCGTTGACCTGTTATCGCGCTCACGCCGATTCGCATACGTCCTCCTTGTCTGTTTATGGGACGAATCTTTCGGTTCCTGAATATTACGCGCGCAAGATGAAATATCGCTATGCGCTTCTTGAGATGTTGATGATGGTGCTGGTCAGGTCGGAGTCTCTTTGGCACTCTTTGAGGGTGCTTGCCGCTTTGCTGGAAAACCTTCGCCTGCTGATGATCTGTTATCTCTGGGATCCCGCTCCGGATCCAATGGATCGGCATGGTTTACATGCTGTTGTCGTCAACCCGATCGTGAAAGCAATTTTGTTGCCTTTCAAGATCGTGCGGTCTTTCAGGGCCTTGTTGTCTAAGTTTGTGTGACACCTCTGTATTTTTCCTGTCGATAGTGAAGGTTTTCTGTCGCTCCTTCAGTCCAGGGGTTGGAGGTCAATGATGGTGTCCGCGGTTGTTTCCCCCTGGGGTTTCAGGATCTTCTCCAGCCTCGCTTCCAGTTCCTCCACCTGGCTGAGCTGGTCCGCCAGCTTCTGGGCGGCGAGGCGCAGCTGCACGAACTGATCACTGGGTTGTTCGTTGCTGCCCCAGCGCAGCTCGGCCTTCGCCAGCTCCTCCTCCAGCCGCCCCTGCAGCTTGGCGCGCAGGCCATCGAGCTGCTCAAGGGTCTTGAGAGCCACCTCCCGCCCCTTCTCCAGGTGGCCGGGGTCCAGGGTGATCCCCTGGCGCAGCAGCATCCTCACGCCGGTGAGCAGGGCCGCCGGTACGAACTGGCCGAAAGCCAGCGCGCCGAGGCTGCCGGTGTGGAGCCAGTCCTCCACCTGGGAGCTGCGGTGGCGGCCGGTCTTGCACCAGTGGGCGAAGTGCTCGCAGTTGTTGAACAGCAGGTTGTAGTTCTGCTCCCCCAGCCGTCCCATCGCCCGCCGCACGGTGACCCCCGGCGCTGAGACCTCTTCCACCGGGTACTCCACCACCGTGACCGGCTGGCTGCGGCTGAACTCTTCGAGGGGACTGCGCAAGATGGCGCGGCCCTCCAGGTAGTGGGCCACCGTGCCGTCGCCCAGGTCGATGCCGTGGTGGTTGAACAGGCCGTGCTGGCGGGGGGCTTGCAGGTGGTCGGCGAGGGCCAAGGCTGGGGCGAGCTCCGGGTGTCTGGCGATCTCCAGCATCGCCCTGACTCCGGCCGCCATGGCCCCCCAGCGCCGGTGGGGATTGCACCACCCCAGCCTCAGCCCCGGCACAGGCGCAGCGTCTCAACGACGGCCTATGTCCCCTTCGTCGTTGTTCAGCTTTGTTCAGCCGACCGCATGCACGACCTTGCGGCACCACCCGCAGCTCGAGCCCCTGCCCTTTGGTCCAAGCCCCATTGGTTTGAAGGTTTGGGCCAGGTTCAGCACGGGTCGTCCCGTGTTTCACCACGGCTCGGGTCTCTTCTGGGGTTCCTGGTTTTGGCCCAGGACTCAGGCGCTCGCCTGCTCCTCCCGCTCGCCGCCGCCCAGGGGCACCACTTGGGCTTTGCTGCGCTGCTCCACCAGTTCTCGCGTGATCGTGAAGCTCTTCACGTCGCGGCGGGAGGGGAGGTCGTACATCAGATCGAGCATCAGCTCCTCCACGATGCCGCGCAGGGCGCGGGCGCCGGTCTTGCGGCGGTGGGCTTCCACGGCGATCGCCTCGACGGCGCCGGGCTCGAACTCCAGGCGTACGTTGTCCATGCTCAGCAGGGTCTGGAACTGCTTCACCAAGGCATCGCGCGGTTCGGTGAGGATCGCTTCAAGCGCCCGTTCATCAAGGGGTTCAAGCACGGCGGTCACTGGCAGGCGACCGATGAATTCAGGGATCAGCCCATAGCGCACCAGATCGTCCGGTTCGAGGTGACGCAGGGCTTCGGCGGCCTGGCGTTCCTTGCCATGGCGGGGCCGGCTCTGGCCGCCCTCGGGTAGGAAGCCGATCGCATTGCGGCCCATCCGCCGCTGGATCACATCCTCCAAGCCCACGAAGGCGCCACCGCAGATGAATAGGATCTGGCTGGTGTCGATCTGGATGCAGTCCTGGTAAGGGTGCTTGCGTCCGCCCTGGGGCGGCACGTTGGCCACGGTGCCCTCCAGCAGCTTCAGCAGCGCCTGTTGCACCCCTTCGCCGGACACATCGCGGGTGATTGAGGGGTTCTCGCTCTTTCGGGCGATTTTGTCGATCTCATCGATGTAGATGATGCCCCGTTGGGCCTGCTCCACATCCATCTCGGCCTTCTGCAGCAGCCGCAGCAGGATGTTCTCCACGTCTTCGCCGACATAGCCCGCCTCGGTGAGGGTGGTGGCATCCGCCACGGCGAAGGGCACATCCAGCATTTCCGCCAGCGACTGGGCCAGCAGGGTTTTGCCGCAACCGGTGGGGCCGATCAGCAGGATGTTGGATTTATGCAGGCGGGTGGCGCTGCGGTCGGTCTCGCCCTTGCCATCGCCCTGCCAGGCCAGGCGTTTGTAGTGGTTGTAGACGGCCACCGCCAGCACCTTCTTGGCGTCCTCCTGGCCCACCACCTGGGCATCGAGGAAGCCGCGGATCTCCTGGGGCTTGGGCACCTGGGCCAAGGTGGGAGCCGGTTTGCTCGGTTTCTTGCTGGCGCTCTTGCGGCCGGTTTCCGGTGCGGGCCTGCCACCGGGGTGGCCATGTCCTTCAACCAGTTCCTCATCGAGGATCTCGTTGCAGAGATCGATGCACTCGTCGCAGATGTACACGCCGGGTCCGGCGATCAGCTTGCGCACCTGGTCCTGGGACTTGCCGCAGAAGGAGCACTTCAGGTGGGCATCGAACTTCGGCATCAGGCGACGGGAGCGGTGACGGGCTGTGGCAGACCGGGTTGGTGAGTGGTATCAGCGAGGGCTGGCGTGGCGTGAGGGTCGCGAGGTGCCAGTGCTGCTTTCAGCATCACCTGGAAGCGGTGGTTCGTCAGCGGTTCCTTAAGAAAGTCACCCAGGTGGGGTTTCAGAAGATCCCAGATCGGGGCCTTTGAGGATCGTGGGATCCCGATCAGGGCGCCGTGTCATCAACCACACGATCAATCAGACCGTATTGAACCGCTTCTGCTGGGGAAAGGAAGTAGTCGCGGTCGGTGTCTTCGGCGATCTTCTCCAGGGGTTGGCCGGTGTGTTCGGCCATCAGGCCGTTGAGTGTGTCTTTAAGAAAAAGAATTTCGCGTGCCTGGATCTCTATGTCCACCGCTTGGCCTTGGGCGCCACCGAGGGGCTGGTGGATCATGATCCGGGCATTGGGCAGTGCCAGGCGCTTGCCCTTCGTGCCGCCCGAGAGCAGGAAGGCGCCCATGCTGGCCGCCAGTCCATAGCAGATGGTCACCACATCCGGAGCCACCTGCTGCATGGTGTCGTAGATCGCCAGGCCAGCAGTCACCGAACCGCCCGGGGAGTTGATGTAGATCTGAATGTCCTTTTCGGGATCCTCGGCCTCGAGGAACAGGAGCTGGGCCACAAGGGAATCGGCCACTTGGTCGTCGATTCCGGTACCCATGAAGATGATCCGCTCCCGCAGCAGGCGCGAATAAATGTCGAAGGCCCGGTCTCCGCGGCCGGATTGTTCGACCACGGTGGGCAGCACCCCCGGACTGGCCACCGGCGCTGCCGTGAGCCCGTTCCAGGGACGTGCCCCAGTCCAGTGGCTGTGGACCGGGTGGTGGCGCAGGCCATCGATTCCCTCAGGCAGAGGAAAGCCGGCAGGATCCCGCAGGATCGCCGCAGGGGCTCGGTCGTCGGTGCGGGGATGGATCACGCGCGCGGGACTCACAGGGCAGGACCTCTTCGCAATCTATGGGCTCCGCCGCTGGGGCGTTGTCATGGCCAGCGGCAGACGGGCAGTGCGCTCAGCCCTCACTTCCCTTGGCGGTCTTGGTCGACTTGCCGCTGGCGTCTTTTTTGCTGTCTTTCTGCTTCTCTTCCTGCCCCGCCTTCGCTTTGGCATCGGAGCTGGCTTCGGCTGTGCCGGAGTCCGCGTCTTCGGGAGCGGCCTGCGCCTTTTCCGTGACCGTGCTGTTGGACTCCAGCCAGGTCAGCAGTGTTTCGCGCAGCAGGTCATCGGCCACGGCGGCCCGCAGGCGGGCCGGATCGATGCGGTTGCTGTCGCTCAGGCCGCGGCTCACCTCCCGCAGCTTGGCTTCGAGATCCTTTTCGGCTAATTCGATCTTCTCGGCGGTGGCCAGGGCGCGCAGGGCCAGGTTGCGGCGCAGGCGCTGCTCCGCCTCCGGCCGGGAGGTGTCCATCAGGCTGCGCACTAGATCGGGGGTGAACAACTTCTTCACGTCCATGCCCTGTTGGGCGATCTGGCCGGCGGTCTGCTCGATCAGCTGGCGCACCTCTTCCTGAACGAGGGTTTCCGGCAGTTCCACCTCAAGCTGCTCCACCAGGGCTTCCAGCAGGGCTTCATGGCGGTTGCCACGGTGGCGCCGCTCGGCGTCGTCCTTGAGGCGGGTTTCCAGGTCGGCCCGCAGGTCGGCCAGGGTGGGCTGGTCACTGGCCTGCTGGGCGAAGGCGTCATCCAGGGCCGGGAGTTCGCGGCTCTTGAGGTCCAGCAGGGTGATCTCGAAGCTTGCACCTCGGCCGGCGGCATCCTCCTGGGGGTAGGACTCCGGGAAGGTGCAGTTCACGGTGCGGGTCTCGCCCAGGGCCATGCCCAGGATCCCCTCCACGAAACCGGGGATCATGCGGCCCTCCTCAAGCTCCACCTCCATGCCATCGCTGCTGCCGCCGTCGATGGCGGTGCCGGTGTCGGTGAAGCTGCCGCTGAAGGCGATGCGGACCACGTCGCCGCTGGCGGCGGGGCGACCCTCCACGGGCACGAGGGTGGCGAGCTGGCGGCGCGACTGCTCCATAAGTTCATCCACCCGAGCCGGGTCGTAGTTCACCGCCTCGGCCTCGGCTTTCAGCCCCTTGGTGGTCTTCAGGGTCGGGGTGGGTTCCACGTCCAGCTCCAGGGTGAAGCTGAGGTCATTGCCAGGCTCGAAACGCTCCAGCACCGCCTCGAAGCCACCCTCCAGCACCGGCCTGCTCAGGGCCGCGATTTTCTCCTGCTCCAGCACCTCGCGGAACACACTGTCCACCAGCTCCTCAAGGGCCGTGGCCCGCACCCGCAGGGGACCGATCTGCTGCAGAAGCACTGCGCGGGGCACCTTGCCTTTGCGGAATCCCGGCAGCTTCACGCTCCGGCTCAATTGCTCCAGCGCCCGCTCATAGCTGCTCTGGCTGCGACCACCGGGGAGGGCCACCTCCACGGCCAGACGGCTGTTGGGACGCGGACTGGTGCTCACCTTCAGACCTGCGCCGGTGGGGCTGGCGGCCGAAGCGGCGGGAGCGGAGCTGGCAGCAGGACTCATGGACGGGGCCGGTCGGCGGAGCAATTCCCAATCCTAGAAAGTGGCCGATTCGGCACCATCCCGCGTATTGTTGCCTCGACGCAAAGGCGTGTCGATATCCCCATCCGTCTCCGAGCCGTTTCGGGGCGGGCCATTTTCAGCAGAAACCGGCTTCCTCCCGGTCTCCCGCTGACCTCACCTCTTGCGAGGTGATTCCAGCTTCGAAGTTGTTTCCCGACCTCGTAGCCCAGACCCATCAGCAGGCCCTCTCGCAGGCTCCCATCGGTTGCAAGCCTTTGGGGCCGGCCCGTCACACACCCAACCCAGATTGGGTTCTCCGACAGTCCGATTCTCCGAACAGTCCGGAATCTTTCCCTCCCTTCCCAACAGCCGCTTTCCAGGCCTTTCGGCAGCGCAGCCCTTCCCCCCGACCCTGTCCCGCTCCACGTCTGGAGCCTCTGCTTCCCACCCCTCTCTTTCATTCCTGTTCCGTTGACCGCCACTTTCCTCTCCGCCACCCAGACCTCCGGGGCCCGGCTGCCCCGCCGTCCCCTGCGCGTCGCCGTGCTCGGCGCCACCGGGGCCGTGGGCCAGGAGCTTCTGGCTTTGTTGGAGGAGCGCCATTTTCCCGTGGCTGAGCTGTTGCCCCTGGCGTCTCCCCGCTCGGCGGGTCAGGAGGTTGCCTGGCAGGGTGAGAGTCTCACGGTGCAACCGGTGCAGGCGGGTTGTTTCACCGGGGTGGATCTGGTGCTGGCTTCGGCTGGGGGATCGGTGTCGCGGGCCTGGGCCCCCGAAGCAGTGGCCGCCGGGGCCGTGCTGATCGACAACTCCAGCGCGTACCGGCTGGATCCCGACGTCCCCCTGGTAGTGCCTGAGGTGAATCCCGAAGCGGCCTTCCGCCACCGCGGCGTGATCGCCAACCCCAACTGCACCACGATCTTGCTCACCGTGGCCCTGGCGCCCCTGGCGGCCCGGCGGCCGATCCAGCGGGTGGTGATCAGCACCTACCAATCGGCCAGCGGCGCCGGCGCCCGGGCGATGGAGGAGTTGCGCCAGTTGAGCCGCACCGTGCTGGAGGGCGGGGAGCCGGTGAGCAGCGTGCTGCCCCATTCCCTGGCCTTCAACCTCTTCCTCCACAACTCGCCGCTGGAGCCGAGCGGTTACTGCGAGGAGGAGTTGAAGATGCTCAACGAGACCCGCAAGATCATGGACCTGCCGGATCTGCGCCTCTCGGCCACCTGCGTGCGGGTGCCGGTGCTGCGGGCCCATTCCGAAGCGGTGAACATCGAATTCAGCGAACCCTTCCCGGTGGAGGAGGCCCGGGCCCTGCTGGAGGTGGCCCCCGGCGTGGAACTGATCGAGGACTTCGGCACCAACCGCTTCCCGATGCCCACCGATGTGACCGGCCGCGATCCAGTGGCCGTTGGCCGCATCCGCCAGGATCTCAGCGAACCCAACGCGCTGGAGCTCTGGCTCTGCGGCGATCAGATCCGTAAGGGGGCTGCTCTCAACGCGATTCAGATCGCCGAACTGCTCTGCGGGGAGGACGAGGGTTGACCGCCATCTCCTCTGCTGCGATCAGCACGGCGCCCAGTGCCGAGGCCCCTTTCGGCCGCGTCGTCACCGCGATGGTCACCCCCTTTGCGCCGGACGGATCGGTGAATCTCGAACTGGCCGCCCGCCTGGCGGACCATTTGGTGCGGGAGGGCTCCGATGGCCTCGTGCTTTGCGGCACCACCGGCGAATCCCCCACCCTGAGCTGGGCCGAGCAGCATGCCCTCTTCGCTGCCGTCAAGGAGGCGGTGGGCGACCGGGCCGCCCTGCTGGCTGGCAGCGGCAGCAACTGCACTGCCGAAGCCGTGGAGGCCACAGCCGAGGCGGCAGCCCTCGGCGCCGATGGCGCCCTGGTGGTGGTGCCCTATTACAACCGCCCTCCCCAGGAAGGTCTGGAGGCCCATTTCAGGGCCGTCGCCGAGGCGGCCCCCGGCCTGCCGTTGATGCTCTACAACATCCCCGGTCGTACGGGATGCAGTCTGGCGCCGGAGACCACGGCACGCCTGCTGGATCTGCCCAATGTGGTGGCCTACAAGGCTGCCAGCGGCACCACCGAGGAAGTGAGCCGCCTGCGCCTGCTCTGCGGCGCTGAGCGGCTGGCGATCTACAGCGGCGATGACGCCCTCACCCTGCCGATGCTGGCCGTGGGCGCCGTGGGCGTGGTGAGTGTGGCCAGCCATGTGGCCGGACCGCAGATCCGCGAGTTGATCCAGGCCTTCCTGGCCGGCGATCACACCCTGGCCATGCTCCGGCACGAAGCCCTGTTGCCCCTGCTCCAAGCCCTCTTCTGCACCTCCAATCCCATCCCCGTGAAGGCCGCCCTAGAGCTCCGCGGCTGGCCGGTGGGTGCTCCCCGTCTTCCCCTCGTCGCCGCCGACAGCACCGTGCGTGAACGCCTCTCCTCAATCCTGGCTGCCCTGCGTCCCACCTGACGCCACGGCTCCCAACGGTCCGACGATCCGATCGTCCCTGACCAAGCAGTTCTCACTCTGCTGAGAACAGACCTCGATTCAGTTCCAGTTCAGATCATTTTTTCACTGCATTCCCTACATGAGCAAATTGAACGGATCCCACGCCGGTAACGGCAACATCAACCAGGGCAAAGGACAGCCAGCCCTTCGGGTGATCCCCCTCGGGGGACTCCATGAGATCGGCAAGAACACCTGCGTTTTTGAGTACGGCGATGACCTGATGCTGGTGGATGCCGGCCTGGCCTTCCCCAGCGATGGCATGCACGGTGTGAATGTGGTGCTGCCCGACACCAGCTACCTGCGCGAGAACCAGAAGCGGATCCGCGGCATGATCGTGACCCACGGTCACGAAGATCATATCGGTGGCATTCCCCACCACCTCAAGAACTTCAATATTCCGATCATCTACGGGCCCCGCCTCGCCCTCTCGATTCTCACCGGGAAGATGGAGGAAGCGGGCGT
>Ga0209401_1000522_pt1 | contig 26141 bp, 21 predicted proteins | sample M_140807_MF_Meta_FD_187318 | JGI IMG/M metagenome (GOLD analysis project Ga0209401, IMG submission 187318) | Freshwater microbial communities from Lake Montjoie, Canada to study carbon cycling - M_140807_MF_MetaG (SPAdes) (version 2) | ecosystem: Environmental > Aquatic > Freshwater > Lake... | reverse complement strand
GGGATTAGGATTCTTTTTCTCAAGAGCACCCGTAGCTCAACTGGATAGAGTGTCGGCCTCCGAAGCCGAAGGTTGCGCGTTCGACCCGCGCCGGGTGCAGGATGAAATCGGATTGGGCCAAGGGGCGGAGAAAATTGGCTCCGGAGGCTGGGATCGAACCAGCGACCAATGCATTAACAGTGCATCGCTCTACCGCTGAGCTACTCCGGAAAGCAGTGGGGTAACCTACCGAAAAAGTAGAAAGGACTCAACTCCCACGGATGGTCAAAATCATCCGGCACGAGGCAGAAGAAAATAGGACAAGCTATCGGTGAGAGCCAGCGCGCTGGCCTCCAAGATATTAGTGGAGACTCCGACGGTGCCCCATTCGCGGGTTCCGTCGCTAGATTCGACCAAAACTCGGATCCTCGCAGCGGTCCCCCCGCGAGAGCTCACAATGCGGACCTTATAGTCGATCAACTTCATTTTCCGAAGGGAGGGGAATGAAGGGAGCAGAGCCTTTCTCAATGCCGCATCTAGGGCATTCACGGGTCCGTCTCCCTTGGCGGAAGTTTTTTGGATCTTTTTTCCGATGCGGACGGAGATCGTGGCGTGGCTGGTTTCACGCGCCGTGGGGCGAGCTCGAACCACCTCCACTTTGTAGGATTCGATCAGAAAAGGGGTGGGGATCTTTTCCAAAGAGCGACGAACCAAAAGTTCAAATGAGGCGTCAGCCGCCTCGAACTCATAGCCGTCTTTTTCCAGCTTTTTGATCTTTGCAAGGATCGCACGGGTTTGCGGGGATTTTTCCTCCACGGCGATGCCAAGTTCGCGAGCTTTCATCATGACGTTGGCTCCACCCGAAAGTTCGCCGACAAGAATGCGTTGATGATTTCCAACGGAAGTGGGATCGATGTGTTCGAAGCTGGCAGCGATTTTATTGACGGCGTTAACGTGCATGCCGCCTTTGTGGGCGAAGGCAGTTCGGCCAACAAAGGGTGCACGGGGGTCGTGATGCAGGTTGGCCAGTTCGTCGACAAAAGCAGAAAGCTCGGAAAGTTGTTGAAGATTTCCCTCGGGCAGGACTTTTTTTCCGAGTTTGAGTTCAAGGAGGGGTAGGAGGGTAGTGAGGTTGCAATTCCCCGTGCGCTCCCCGTACCCGTTCATCGTGCCTTGGACTTGCAACGCACCCTCTTGAACAGCGGCAACGGCATTGGCAACTCCGAGTCCGCAATCGTTGTGGGTGTGGATCCCGACCTTGGTTTTGGGGAAGCGGGTTCGAACGGTGCGTACAATGGTGGCGATTTCCGAAGGAAGGCGTCCTCCGTTGGTGTCGCAAAGGACGAGGTAATCGGCTCCAGCCTCGGCGGCGGCTTCTAAAGTACGGAGGGCGTATTCGTTGTCGGCGGAGAAACCGTCAAAGAAGTGTTCGGCATCGTAGATGGCTTCACGGCCCTCTTTTTTGAGGAGGGCGATGGTATCCGAAATCATGCGGAGATTTTCTACGGGGGTGGTGCGGAGGACTTTTTCAACGTGAAGGAGCCAGCTTTTTCCGAAGATAGTGACGGCGGGGGTTTCGGCTTCGAGGAGGAGTTTGACTTGGGAATCGGCCGACGCGTCGATGTCAGGTCGGCGGGTGGACCCGAAGGCGGAAAGTTTACAGGAACCCCAGCGGAGTTTTCCTGCCTCAGCAAAAAAATCGCGATCTTTGTCGTTGGACCCTGGCCAACCCCCTTCCACATAGTGGAGACCGTAGGAGGCGAGGCGTTCGGCAAGGCGAAGTTTATCGGATAGGGAGAAGTGAACGCCCTCGGCTTGAGCACCATCGCGCAGGGTGGTGTCGTAAATGGTGAGATAAGGGGTAGCGGGCATAGGGAAAAAGGCTAACTCGGAATAAAGAGGCGCGAAAGAAGGAAGGGGGCAGTGTAAGTCGCTCTCAAAAGGCATTAAAAAAGACGAAAAATTGCCATCAAATTGTCACTTTAGGGGCAGAGAGGGCCTAGTAAAAAAAGTTTTTTAGTGTAATATTTTTTTAGGATTTCCCTACGAAAACTAAAAATAGCAAATCACTGATACGCAATGCTTTAATTGCGATATTTGGAGTGTGTTTAATTCTGGGAACATTGAGTCTTGTCGTGGAATCGGATCGAGCCGAAAAAAACAGAAAAAAAATTGCATCTCAGAGTGCCCAAGGGGTTGTCAGGGAGGAGAGTGATCCCGCTGCCCAAAAGGAAAATGAGGCATCCAAAAAAGGTGGAAATACCAGCCAAGCGGGAAATGGTAAAAGCGGATCAACCTCTTTAGGCGAAAAAGATAACTCGCCCGAATCGAAAAATAAAATATCAAGAAAAGTTGCGCCCTATGCGAGCGGAGCTGGTGCTTGGGCTGTCAACGCCGACACAAAAGAGCAGAAGAAGACCTATAAAATGGTTTCACAAGTCGATCCCCGTAGATCGATTTCTGAAATTCTTGAAAGTGCGGACATGAGTGATCCTGAAACAAGAGCGGCCGTTGTGGCCTTTATGTCGAATCGTGAGGAAGTACGTTATCAAGCTGTTTTAGCTAAGGCGGAGTTGCTGGGTATTCCCGTCCGTTTGGATGGTCCAGGCCACAAGGTAAGTATTCTTTACGATTTTCGGGGCGAGGAACCTCTCTATCGAACGACCCTCAACGCCAATGCAGCCATTTCCACGGGTGCTAATTTGATCCGTCAAACGGCTCCTTATAATCTGGATGGGTCGGGAATCAAAGTGGGGGTTTGGGATGGTGGATCTGTACGTAATACGCATCAGGAATTTAATACAACCCGAGTTGTGAAGAAGAACTCAACGGTTGCAGTGGATGATCACGCCACTCACGTTGCGGGAACGATTGGAGCCTCTGGCTTTCAGGCCAGTGCCAAGGGAATGGCGCCACTTGTGGCGATTGATTCCTATGACTGGAATAGTGATACCGCCGAAATGAGTGCCACTGGAGCTGCCACTGCGAATGATTCTTTTACGACAAAGATTCCTCTCTCCAATCACTCTTATGGATTTGATGCAGTGACCGCAGACATGGGGCGATATGAAACCAACTGTAACGAGCTCGATGCACTTGCGCTAAGTTTGCCTTACTACCTGGTATTCTGGGCTGCTGGAAATGAACAAGATACCTTAACCGCATTGGGAGGATATCAGTCGATTACCTTCAGTGGCCTTTCGAAAAATATTTTGACTGTGGGGGCAGGAGACGATGCAGTCACTTCGGGTGTGCGCGACATCAGCAAAGGTACTTTGGCATATTTTTCCAGTATGGGTCCGTGCGACGACGGACGGATTAAGCCAGACCTGGTGGCCAACGGGGTGAATGTGAACTCCTGTATTTCGACTAGCGATACGGCTTATGATGCAACTTACAGCGGTACTAGCATGGCAACTCCGAATGCAGCGGGCTCTGCTACTTTGTTGGTTCAACTGTACAGTAGGGAATTTTCTAGCCAACGAATGCGTTCCAGCATGTTAAAGGCACTTTTAATCCACACGGCAGATGATGTGGGTCGCCCTGGTCCTGACTATCAGTACGGCTGGGGATACCTGAATGTAAAAGCAGCAGCAGACGTAATCCTGGCCCACAAGGCCAGCTTGGCTGTACCCAAGATGGTGGATGACTCGATCAGTAATGCATCCAAAACCAAGACATATTCTTACAAGTGGGATGGAAGCAGTCCGCTTCGAGCTACTCTTTGTTGGACTGATCCTGCAGGCGTGGCTCAGACGGCAACGGATAGTCGTACCCCTAACCTGAAGCACAATCTGGATTTAAAGATTACTGCTCCCGACGGCACCACGATCTACCAACCTTACACGATGCCTTTTGTTGGGACTTGGACTCAGGCCTCGATGACCCTGAACGCCACCAAAGGAAAAAACAACGTCGATAATGTAGAAAGAGTCGATCTTCCTGCCCCAACCCAGACGGGAACCTACACTGTCACGGTATCTTTGGATGGGACGTTAACGACTAGCACCCAAGCTTTTTCGTTGGTGGTTACGGGAGCCTCGAGCATGGAGGCAAATCCGCCCCCTACTGTCAGCCTGACTTCGCCTTTGAATGGCGCCGCTGTTCTGCCAGGGCAAGTCGTAACTCTAACCGCAACTGCCGCTGATATGGCAATCGGAGGGCAGCCCGGATCCGTGAAAAAAGTTGAGTTTCTTCACGGAACAACTGTCATTCCGGCAGTTTCGACCGGTACAGGTACATACAGTGCAACTTGGACACCTACCTCTCCAGGAACCTATTTATTAACAGCCCGAGCAACAGACAGTGAGGAGGCTGTCACTATATCTTCCCAAGTTGAGTTTTCTGTATTAAGCGGGGACGGTTCCCCATCGATAAGTTCATTTTCGCCTGCAAGCGGGGCGGCGGGCACGGTGGTGACGATTACCGGCAGCAATTTTGCCGGGGTGACGGCGGTGCGTTTCAATGGCTTCGAAGCGACGACCTACACCATCGATTCATTGACCCAGATCACCGCGACGGTGCCGACCACCGCAACGACCGGCTTGGTCACGGTGCTCACTTCTCGTGGAATTGCAAACAGCAGCACGAACTTCACTATCGTGCAATCACCTGTGCTGATCAGCCAGGTTTATGGGGCGGGCGGGGATGCTGGATCAACGTTGAATTCCGAATACGTCGAGCTCTACAACCGCAGCGTTGCCGTAGTAAACCTTGTTGGATGGAGCGTTCAATATGCCGCGGCCTCAGGCGCAACATGGAGTGTAGGGAACCTGAGCGGCTCCATCGGCCCTGGAAAATACCATTTGGTGAAACTGGCGGGGGGAGCCAATGGGGCAGCGCTACCCACCGCTGACTCTACCCCGACCACCAGCATCAACATGAGTGCGACGCAGGGGAAAGTCGCTTTGCGCAACACGACGACCAGCTTCACCGGCTCAAGCCCGATTGGGCAGGCGGGACTGCAGGACTTTGTCGGCTATGGAGCGGCCAACGCTTACGAGGGATCGGGAGCGGCCCCGAGTCCCTCAAAGACCACGGCTATATTCCGCAGTGGCGGCGGAGCTGGAGACACGGGCGACAACAAGGCTGACTTCACCGCCAGTACACCCAATCCTCGCAATTCTAGCTTTGGCAGTATGGTGGCGCCGGTGATTACGAGTCCGGCTGCGGCCAATGGGACGGTGGGGCAGAGCTTCAGCTACCAGATTGCGGCGAACAACAGTCCTACCTCTTTTAATGCGGCAGGATTGCCGGAGGGGCTCACGGTCAGTACATCGACTGGATTGATTTCTGGAACGCCAAAGGTGTCGGCAACATCGACGGTCACTATTTACGCGACAAACTCTGCGGGAACGAGTTCCGCGACACTTTCTATCACGATCTCCGCTGCTTCTTCAATGGTCACTGTCCTTTCGGAAAACATGGGTAGCCCTACAGCAACAACATCAATCGCCTCCAACACCTTTCAAAATACAACCCTAGTGTTTTCAGGAACCGCTGATGTTCGCTCCACTTCTTCATCGACCTACACAGGTGCTTCGGCTGGAGGGAATATTTTTATTACCGACACCATTAGCACTTCTTTCGAGATATCGGGCATCGATACGCGTGCTTACTCAAGTCTTGCCCTATCTTTTGGTCATTTTAAGTCCACCACAGCTGGAAGCAATGAGATGGTGGTTGAGGTTAGCGCTGACGGCATCACATACTCACCACTAAGTTACACGCGGCCTACCGGCAGCGGGACTGCTATATGGTTAAAAGTAGCTCCCACTGGATCAATTCCATCGACTGCTAATCTTCGGATCCGCTTTCGGCAGACTTCATCTACGGTTCAGTTTCGTTTAGATGATGTAGTTTTGACGGGCGTTGCCTCTAGTTCGACCCCCACTCTTTCAGCTTCGGGAACTCCCTCTGCAGTCATTGCCACCTATGGTTCTGCTTCGACCGCCACGTCTTTTACGGTTAGTGGCCAGAATCTAACAGCGGGCATTCTAGTTACACCGCCTGCTGGTTTCGAAGTTTCCCAGACGGTGGGCGGTACTTCCGGTTATGCGTCGACCCAGACGATTGCTGGAACTGGAACGATCGCATCGACAACGGTGTTTATCCGTTTGGCGGCAGGGTCGGCGGTCGGCTTTTACTCCGGCGACATTGTCTGCAGTTCCGGTTCAGCGTCGGCCACATTGGCGGTGCCGGAAGCGGAAGTTCGCAAGAAGGGACTAAGCATTACGGCCAGCGACCGGACCAAGCCTTTTGGCCAGGTTTTAACCCTGGGTGCCGAGCAAACCGGTTTTGCCGCGACGGGCTTGGTGGGGAGCCAGACCGTCGGCACGGTGACGCTGACGGCGAGCCGGGGGACGGCGGCGAATGATGCGGCGGGCACTTATGTCCTGACGCCCTCCTCAGCCAGCGGAGGCACCTTTTCCGAGGCCAATTACAGCATCAACTATTTGCCGGGGGTTTTGACTGTGCAGGGCCGGTCCTACTCGGATTGGTCGTCGGACTTGACTAACGGCGAGCCCACGGCTGACGCTGATGGGAACGGTCTTACCAACCTTATGGAGTATTACATGGGAATTAGCGCGGAATCACCGCTGAGTGGTCCTCCCATGACCTTGTCGAGTTCTGGAACCACGATTTCTATGACTTATCGTCGTTACAAGGGGCTGGATGGTGTGCAAGGGACGGTGGAACACATCGGAAATCTCGCCGCAACCATCTGGGATACCAATGGGGTCACCGTGAAGCAGGTAGTTGATAAGGGAACTTATGAGGAGGTGACGGTGGAGGTTGCGCTGGCCTCCGGAGAGACAAGGAAGTTTATGAGATTGAAAGTGAGCCAGCCGTAAGCGGCTGGCATCAGGCTGTAGAAAAAAGTAGGTGTTTATTTATGCGTCAGTTGCAGAAGGAACCTTCGCTTTGGACGCTCCCTTCATCACCAAAAGCTAAAAGAGTAAAACCCAGAATTAGGGTTTCTTTAGAATAGAAAATTTTAAATCTCGAAAACTAATCCCGCTGTTCGGCGGGGACGGGGAGGATAATCGATTCGGGTTCGGGATCGGGCTGAGAGGCCATGCGGGCTTTGATCCGGCTCTCAGAAATAAGTACAACATCCTTGGCAAGACCGAGCTTTTCAAAAATCCAGATCAACCAAGCCGAGGAGTCTGGCTGTGTCCAGTGCATCCCGTGGCGGGCGGAACGGGGGAAGGCGTGATGGTTATTGTGCCAACCTTCACCCATGGCAAGCAGACCGAACAGCCAATTGTTTCGGCTGGCATCCGTTGTTTCAAAGGAACGTTTTCCAAAGGTGTGACAGATCGAATTAACCGACCAGGTGATATGTTGGTTCACGAAAAGGCGGACGAAACCACCCCAGACTAGACCCCCAAAGGCACCTAGAAGAATTGATTTGCCGAAAAATACCGCGGCGATGGCACCGATGGCTGTGGGAATGAGAAGACCTGTGAAGACCCAGAGCCACCAGGTGTTGTTGATGGCAACAATGATGGGGTCTTTCAAAAGGGCGGGGGCGTAGCGTTGGATGTCGGGCTTGAAATTGTCGAGGATCCATCCTGCGTGGGCGTGCCAGAGGCTTTTGAGGGGGCTATGGGGATCTTCCTCTTCGTCCGAATTGGCGTGATGTTGAATGTGAGTAGCTGCCCAGTGGAGTGCAGGTCCCTGCATCGCCATCGAACCACAGATAAGAAGAAAGGTTTTTAGCCAAGGATGGGCTTGGAAACTTTTATGAGTAAGCATCCGATGGTAGCCCAGTGTGATGCCAAATCCGCAAAGGGTGAAAAAGGTCAAAAGCAGAGCAACATCCACCCAAGTGACGTAGTGGTTCCAAAGTAGGACGATTGCGGAAATTAACCCAAAAATAGGAAGCCAGACTAGGGCCAGAAGGATGACTTTCGTCAGGGGTGTCGTTGCTTGGGCGTGTGATATGGATGAAGACATCCGTAGAGACTGCTCGATATTTGGCCTAGGGCAAGTTCAACAGGAGGGTTGCTTCAAGTCGTGATAATTGAGTTTCGTCAAAATTCTGACCAACAAGGGTTTAAAGATCGATTCTCTATGGCTAACCAGAGGTCGGCCGACGAGGAGGGTGACGCATCACAAGGAAGAAGAAGAGAAACTCAACGGCGTAGACCAAAAGGAGGATGAGGAGAAAAACCTCAAACCGGGCCATTGGCAGGGAGGTCAACCACCGAAGGAGTCCGTAGGTTGTAAGCGGGATGCACAGCATTTTTCCCGATAGGGCCAGGCGAGGACCCAGCAGTCGATAGCGAGGATGCAGAACGGAAAGAGCGAGGGTGATGGCAACAGAGCCGATCGAGACAAGAAGCAGGAGAACTAGGGCGATTTCCTCATTCGAATCCATGCCTCACAAGGTAGCACGAAATCAGGGATGAGGATTGATCAAGCGAGAAAGTTCTTTTCGGCGCGTCTGAAGATCTTGGTCAGAGAGTGCGGCGAGGCGGTTCAGGCTGAAATCTTGGACAGTAAAGGAGGCAAGGATCGTGCCCTCGAGCACTCCGTGCGCCAGGGTGGAGAGGGTGATCTCTTTCTGGCCGGCGAGGTAGCCCGCAAGGCCACCTGCGAAAGTGTCTCCAGCGCCTGTGGGATCGAGAACTTTCTCCAGCGGGATGGCTGGGGCGGCAAAGGCTCCTTCTTTTCCGGATAGAAAACACCCGTGCTCCCCCTTTTTGATGGCGACGTAGCGGGGGCCCCGTTCACGAAGCCAGCGAGAGGCGCGAAGAAGATTGGATTCGCCTGAGAGAAGGGTGGCCTCCGAGTCATTTAAAATAAGCATGTCGATCCGGGGGAGAAGTTCGAGGAGCCGGGGCCGGGCGATATCAATCCAGAGGTTCATGGTGTCCGCGATCGTGAATTTCGGCTTTGCCATCTGATCGAGAACAAGGTGTTGAAGATCGGGAGCGATATTCCCCAGAAGAACGAAGGGCAGGTTTTTATGTGCGGCGGGGAGTTGGGGTTTGAAATCGGCAAAGACGTTGAGATCAGTCGAGATCGTGTGCCGATTGTTCATGTTCTCTTCGTAGCGACCGTGCCAGCGAAAGGTTTTCCCCTTCGCGATCTGAAGGCCCGAAAGATCGATTTTGCGTTTTTCCCAGATAGCCCTGTGGTGGGCGGGGAAATCATCACCCACAATCCCGATCAGGCTTGTGGGGGCGTGAAAGCTGGCCGCGAGGCCTGCGTAAGAGGCCGATCCTCCCAGAAGATCCAAGCGATCCTCTTGGGGTGTTTGAATTCGGTCGATGCCGACCGAGCCGACGACAAGAACGCTCATGACCGAATAGCATCCTTCATATGGGATGAAGTGCCAAGCCGAGAAAGGATTTCGCGAGCGGCTTTTGCCGGGTCTGAAGCAAGAAGGAGATGACTGACGACGCAGACACGGGTCGCCCCAAACGAGGCAGCTTCGGTGACTCGATCGGGATTGAGGCCACCGATGCAGAAAAAGGGCACGGTGATTTGGCCGCAGATTTCCCTGATTTTGGAAGGGCCGATGGGTTTATAGTCGGGCTTGGTCCCGGTGGCGTACAGGGGGCCGAATCCGAGGTAGTCTGCGCCCAGGGCTTGCCCGGCTTCGGCTTGGCAGGGGGAGTGGGTCGAGAGTCCGAGAATTATGGACGAGCCGAGCTGTTTTCGGGCCTCTGGAATATCCAAGTCATCCTGGCCGAGGTGACAACCTGCAGCTCCTGAGGGCACGACAAGATCGGGATGATCGTTGAGAATGAGGGGAAGGCCACGTTGGGCGAGGAGTGGCGCGAGAATTTTTGCCGAGGCGAGAATTTCATGCTTAGGAAGACTCTTGGCACGGAGTTGAAAAATTCCTGCCCCACCATCTGCAAGCTTGGCGGCGAGTGAGGGCCAAGAGGAGAGCGGGGCGTAGGAGGAGTCGAGGATTGCGTAAAGGCGAGCTTGAAGGAGAGCGGCGTGGGCGCGGGAGGGATCCAGGGCTGGCGCCATGGGTTAGGCCGAGGCTTCGACCTTACGCTCGAAAAACCGTTCCAAGAAGTGGGTGGAGTATTTCCCGCGGCGGAAATCCTGATCGCGCACGATGCGTTGGCCCAGGGGGATGGTTGTTTTCACTCCGCGGATGATGGTCTCATCGAGGGCACGTTGCATACGGGCGACGGCAGTGGCACGGTCTGGACCCACAGCTATGAGTTTTCCGATCATCGAGTCGTAGAACGGCGGGATGGAGTAGCCGCCGTAGATGTGAGAATCCATGCGGATGCCGATGCCGCCAGGGGGGTAGTAAAGGTTGATCGTGCCTGGCGAAGGCCGGAAATCGTTGGCGGGATCCTCGGCGTTGATTCGGAATTCGATGGCGTGGCGTAGGGGGCGGAGGTTCTCCATGTCGGAACTGAGGCGCTCTCCTGCGGCGATTTTGATCTGCTCTTTTACGAGGTCGACTCCGTAGACCTCTTCGGTGACGGGATGTTCGACTTGGATGCGGGTGTTCATTTCGAGGAAGTAGTAGTGGCCTGCATTGTCCACGAGGAACTCCATCGTGCCTGCGTTCTCGTATTGAACGGCTTCGGCCAGTTTGATGGCGGCTTTTCCCATCCGTTTGCGGAGATCGTTATCGAGAAGGGGGGAGGGCGATTCTTCGAGAAGTTTTTGGTGGCGGCGTTGAATCGAGCAGTCGCGCTCTCCGACGTGAATAATTTTGCCGCGCTTGTCCCCGAGGATCTGGAATTCGATGTGATGAGGTTCTTCGATATATTTCTCGAGATAGACATCGGGGTTTCCGAAGGCTTTTTCCGCTTCCATACGGGCGGCGAGGAAGCCTTTTACGAGGCTGACGTCGTTGTGGGCGGGTCGCATTCCTTTGCCCCCACCGCCCGCGACGGCCTTAATCATTACGGGATAGCCGATCTTTTTGGCCGCTTTGATGGCTTCCTGCTCGGAGGTTACCGGGCCATCGCTTCCTGGGGGAATGGGGACTCCGGCTTTGCGGGCATTTTCTCGTGCCAGTGATTTATCTCCCATTCGACGGATCGATTCGGGGGAGGGACCGATGAAACGGATATTGCAGGATTGGCAAACCTCGGCGAAGTGGGCGTTTTCGGATAGGAATCCGTAGCCGGGGTGAATGGCGTCGACATCCCCGACCTCGGCGGCGGAGATGATCCTGTCTATTTTTAAGTAACTTTGAGCGCTGGGACCGGGCCCGATACAGATCGCTTCATCGGCGGCTTGGACGTGGAGGGAGTCGTGATCTGCCTCGGAGTAGACGGCGAGGGAGCGAATGCCCATGTCTTTGCACGCGCGGATAACGCGAAGGGCGATTTCGCCGCGATTTGCGATTAAGATTTTTTCAAACATGGTGGTTTTGGGGTGGCTGGGAGGGGGGCTCCCAGAAGAAATCAGGCAGGGCGGATACGGAAGAGCGGCTTTCCGAACTCAACCGGTTTTCCGCTCTCCACGAGAATTTCGGTAATCGTGCCTGACATTTCGGCTTTGATTTCGTTCATGACCTTCATGGCCTCGATGATGCAGACAACACTTTCGGGGGTGACAGCGGTGCCGACGGAAATGTAGGCGGGGGCGTCTGGGGCGGGGGAGCCGTAGAAGGTTCCGACCATGGGGGAATTGATCGTGGGGAGGGACTCGGCGGGGGGAGTGGGAGTGGGGGAGGGGGCAAGAGGTGCAGAGGGGAGGGCGGTTGGGATGGGGACGAGGGTGGGGGTAGCGAGGAGGTTCGGGGATGATGAGAAAACTTGAGGTTTGCCGTCAGGCCCACGCTGGATTCGGATTTTGGTTCCGTCCTTTTCGTACTCAAACTCCGTCAGGCTATTTTTCCGCATCAGATCGATGACGGCCTTGATCTCTTTAATATCCATAGAACGGCAATATTACCTTCGCTTTTTAGCAAAAATCAAAAGAAATTCACTATATCATTAAAGTAGGCGAAAAATGGCCATAATTTGATGTATGATTTGTTTGCTGATGGTCATCAGAGATTCGCCTAGGTACGTGTTGGGGTAGGTGGGGGTTTAAGCGGTAAGGCCAGCGGTGCGGAGGCAGGCGACTTCGATGGCGAGGGTTTGATCAATATTGCGTGCCAGGGCAAAGCGGAGTTTTTCCAGAGCATCCACTTCCCGGACGATTTCTGGGCGGAGGGTGGATTCGGAGCGAGCCCAGGCGGACCGGATGAGGTGGGTTATAATATCTTCGCGGACTCGAACCAGTTGCCCTGCCAAGTTGGCGGATTGGGCGGATTCATTCTCTTCGCCTGATTCCTCCTCGCTCTCGTCACTTTGTGCAGCCAATCGGTCACGGGTGGAGAGTAGAAAGGTTTGGAGCAGAGTAGCGCGGCGATAGGCCGATAGGGCGTTTGGTTCATTGGATTTAGCCCACTGAAGGGTAAGTTCCTCAATTCCCTCGATCGGGCTTGGGTTTTGATTGGGTAGGATTGGGAAGGTAAGACAACGCGAGCGAACGGTGGGAAGAAGCTGTTCGGGGCGGTCGGAGGTAAGGATAAGGAGAGAGTGGTCTGGGGGTTCCTCCAAGGTTTTGAGGAAGGCGTTCGCTGCCTCTGCAGGAGGAAGACACATTCTCTCTGCCTCAAGGATGAGGGCAACTTTAATGGGGGCGCGATGCGGGCGACGGGAGAGAGAGTGTTCTAGTTGGCGGACTTGAGCGATTGAGACGCGTCGCGATTTGGATTCTGGGCGGAGGGTAAAAAAGTCGGGATGGCCCTCTAGTTCCGTATCGAGAAGGTTGGCGGCTAAGCCTCTGGCTAACGACTCAAGCTCGGCAGGAGGTGCCCCGGTTAGTAGATGTGCATGAGCGAGGCGGCCCTCTTTTGCGGCGAGTTGAAACAGCTCTTCAACGCGGGAGGGTGGGAAAGGCATGGCGGAGTTCCTTTTGAATCATAGCAAAGGTCTGTTCTCGAGTGCCGGATGCGTCAATGAGTTTGACTCGTTTGGGCTCCCGTTGGGCGAGGTCGCGATATCCTTGCGCAACCTTCTGATAAAAATCGAGGCCGAGATCTTCGAGTCGATCTTTTTGTCCTATGGGGCGGGGGCGGCGGAGGGCCCGGCTCCTTGCTTCGGCCGGATCCAGGTCGAGAATCAAAGTGAGATCGGGTTCGCGATGGGCGATCGCAAAGCGGTTGATGAAATTTACTTCATCCATAGGGAGGCCCCGGGCATTGCCTTGGAAAACGGTGGTGGAGTCGTGAAAACGGTCAGCGATGATCCATTCGCCTCGGGTCAGAGCAGGCAGGATGGTTTGGCGGACGAGTTCGGCACGGCTCGCGGCAAAAAGTAGGAGTTCCGTCTGGGCAGTCATGGATTGGCCCACAGGATCGTGTTTGAGGAGGTGGCGAATGACTTCCCCCACTGGGGTGCCGCCGGGTTCACGGACCTCGTGAACGGTAAGGCTTGTGGAGCGAAGCCAAGCGAGGGTGGATGTGATTTGGGTGCTTTTGCCGCAGCCTTCACAACCTTCAAAAGTAAGAAAGCGACCTGGGGAGGTCATTCGGGGATGTCGAGGGCGGCCACGGCAAGAGCGGCGATACCATCTCCTCGACCAATAAAACCGAGTTTTTCGTTCGTCGTGGCCTTCATGTTGACTCGGTCGACGGGCAGGCCGAGGGCAGCGGCAATCTTTTTACACATGGCGGGAAAGTGGGGGAGAAGCTTGGGGGCTTCGGCCAGAAGAGTGGCGTCGACATTGAGGATGGTAGCATTTTTTTCTTTCGCGAGGCGGGCGGATTCTGCAAGGAAGAGGGTACTGGCGACATTTTTCCATTTTGGATCAGTGTTCGGGAAGTGGGCTCCGATATCGCCTGCACCGAGGGCTCCAAGAACCGCGTCTGTGAGGGCATGTAGAAGGACATCGGCATCGGAGTGACCTTCGAGCCCCCGTTCATAGGGAATGGTGACGCCACCAAGGACGAGGGGTCGTCCTGGAACGAGCGGATGAACATCATAACCAAAGCCAACTCTCAACATCTGGAGACAATGTCTGGGGAAGTGGCGGTAGCCAACGGTTTTTATAAAAGTTCTTCGCAGGGCAAGTCATCGACACGGGAAGAAAAGAGGAATATAGTATTTTTATGAATATTCATATTACGCCTCGTCATCTTCCTTTGACGGATGGGATCGACATGTATGTGCACAACAAACTTTCTCACTTAGATCATTTTGAGGCACGGATCATAGGAGCGCACGTGGTGCTTTGGCATGATCACAGTGCACCGCCGAAAAAACAGTATCGGGTGAAAGTCCACTTGGCCGTGCCAGGGCCTGACATCTTTGCGGAAGCGGGAGAAGAGGATCTTTACGCGGCCATTGATAAAGCAGAAGAAAAGTTGTCGAGCGAACTACGGAAGCGGAAGACGAAGAGGGTGGATCGGAAGCGCCATGTGGAGGCCCGAAGAAAAGAAAAAGCTCGCCGTTTTGGGCGATAGCCTGTTCTAGCTAATTTGTTCTCAAAAAGGATCTACTTGCTCACATATTGTGCGCAGTAGAACTCATAAATCAATTTTCTAATAAGTCTTAAATACTTATTTATCATAGCTTTGCACAATTTTAAAGGAATTTACCTTTAAAAATATTGTTCCGCGCAAGCAGGTGTGATTTGATTTCCGTCCCATTTGCGAATTTTGGGCAGATCGCCCTGGAGTTGCTGATGGGAAACAAACAAACACCAAAGGAGATACGAAACAAAATGATCAAGAATATTACACGGATTCTTGGCGTGCTCGTAACCGTGGCCAACTTGTCCCTCGCGGACAGCGCTCCGGAAGCATCCGCCCAGGATACGAAAAAGATGGTTCAAAATAACTTCGTTGAGACCGCCCAGAAGGGCATCAAGCTCAGCGGATACGTCGATGCCGGTTATGCGTATAACTTCACCGGCACGGGAAATCAGTCTGTAGTTGATTCCCGTTTTGGTTCCGATACCGCCCAACGCGGTGATTTCCAGCTCTATGCTGTGAAAATCGCGCTGGAAAAAGCGATGACCTCGGAAAACAAAGCCCAGGCTGGATTCCGCGCCGATGTGATGATTGGTGAAGACGCAAACTACTTCATCGATCGTTCCTACCCGAACAACAACCTGAACGGTGGCACGGGTTCGGTATCCGGAAACGGTGGTCCGGACAACAATGATAGCGATTCTAACGCTTTGTTCTTGGAACAGGCTTATGTTTCGATCCGTGCCCCTGTGGGTAACGGTTGGGACTTCAAAGTTGGAAAGTTCGCTTCGATCCTCGGTTACGAGGTGATGGAGCGTCCTGCCAATATGAACACGACCTTTGGGTTGCTGTTCCAACAGATGCCCCTCTACTACACTGGTGTTCTCTCCTCCTACCGCTTTGATGACTACGTTGACGCGAAGTTGGGTGTGGTGAACGGTTCGAACAGCGACAACAACACGACCCTCAACCCGAATGCGGGTGACGGCTGTGCAGTTCTCGCGGCGTTGAACATCACCGCTCCTGGCGGCAATGCGAACTGGAGTAACAACTTCCAGTACAGCACTGGTGTGGATAACAACACAGCGACTGGACCTTTTGATTCGGTTACCCCGCAAAACACGGGTGGAACTACCGCTAATGCGGATGGTACAACCGGTCAAGTAACCCAATCCGGAAATCTGATCGTTTACAATTCATGGGGAAATTGGGCTCCTAAGTTCGCCAATGACAAACTCTTGCTCGCTTTCCAAGGGGTGTTGGGAAACAGCACCGGTTCTTTCAATGTGCAAACCGGAACTGCTTTTGGTAACGGGCCCTATGGGATGAACAGCACGTGGTATGGTGCGGGCGCCTATGCGAAGTATCAGTTCAACGACTGGTTCTCGCTGGCTAGCCGCGGTGAATACCTAGGCTCGAACAACTCAGGAAAGTTCGGTGCTCAAGGTGGAAACACCACTCAGGGCAACGGGACATATCACAACACTGGAGCCAACTGGTGGGAGTACACCATCACAGCTGGTTTCAACGTGATCGACAACCTCCTCCTCCGTGCGGAGTACCGTTTGGATTGGGGCAGCAACATCAATGCTAACTCCGAGAGCTATGTTTCTCCCGGTGGCGGCGCAGGTGGCGGACCTTGCCACTACGCTGGTGCAGAAGTTGTCTACAGCTTCTAAAGATTTGGTAGAATACAGTTAGTGTAGAAACCCCTCGGAGCCAGTGATTGGGCTCCGGGGGGTTTTCTTTTTCAGTGATTGGCCCCCGACAAACCCGCCCCTGGCCTTTGCGGTTACCCCTCCGGGTTGGTTGGACTATGCGCTAACGCGCATAAGCAATGCTCGTCCGGGGGGTTTTCTTTTTTATGTAGGGCGCTCCCTCGTGGGCAGATGGATTTGGTTATGTGGTTTGAACTATAAACATGGGCGATTAGGGATAATCGCCCCTACCGATAATTGAATGTTGAGTATTGCTCGGGTTCTATCGATCGATCCGCTAGGAAGAAACTATGGTCGATCTGCCTTACTGGACGGTGGTGAATCTTCTGCGGGGAATCCTTTCCCCAGTTTGCCGGATCGAAGTCCGGGGAGCGCTGCAAGTTCCCGCTGGGCCGTGGATTTTGGCCTGCAATCACCTGAGTCACTTTGATCCACCTTTCATTGCGGGGGCTTTTTCTCGTCCGATCGATTTTTTGGCGATGCGGGAGTTGTTTCAGCCCCCTTGGTTCGGATCTCTGATGAGAAAGTGTCATGTGATTTCTGTAGGTCGGGATGATGTGGATACGGCAGCTTTCAAAACCGTGCTCAAGAGACTTCAAAGTGGTCGGATCGTTGGGGTTTTTCCTGAGGGAGGACTTCGAGCGGGAGCAACATCCGTGCTCGAGGGGGCACGGATGAAAGAGGGGATTTCCCTTATAGCTGCCAAATCGGGTTGCTGCGTCCGACCGGCCGTGATTGTGGGGAGCGACCAGCTTTACGTCGGTCGAAACTGGATTCGGCGGCCCCGAGTTGTCATTGCGGTAGGAGAACCGATTTCTGCGCCTCGTGGGAAGGACGATCGGAAAGGGTGGACCGATCAGTTAGCAAGTGAGATGCGAAAACTGTATGCGGAGGTGAAGAGCAGTCACGGGCTGGAGGATGTGGTTCTTCCAAAAACACCACAAGAGAGGTGGAAGGCGGGCCGATGATCGGGCGATTGCATGCGTTGCAGTCTCGGGTGGTGGATTCTGCAGCTTTTTTCGGGATTGGATTATGGCAGTTGTTGGGCCGTGCCGGCCGACACAACCCACAGGAGTGGGATGATTATGTGCGAAATTGGCTGACGAGGGGTGGCGAAGAGTTTTACCGTGTGCCGGACAAAATCCCCGGAGGATTGAGTGAGGGGAGAATGAGTTTTCCGTCTCCGGTGGTGGGGGATCAGGACGAAAATAACCGATTTCATTTGCGAGTATGGCCTGGGACCAAAGGAATGAAGTCGCCTGCGATGGTGATGTTGCACTCCCTCTTTTCGGCCAGTGATGTGGGCTATGCCCACTGGGCTTCCGTCCTGAACCGCCTCGGTTGGACGGCGGTTTTTTATGATTTGCCGTATCATTTTCGCAGAAGGCCCAAGGGGACATGGAGTGGCGAGCTGGTTTTTGGGGGAAATTTAATTCGGAGTGCTGAGGCAATTCGGCAGGCGGTCACCGAAGTCAGGATGGTAACGAGGATGTTGAAGGCGTCGGGGGCACCGGAGGTGGGGCTTTGGGGAATGAGTTTGGGTGGGTGGGTAGCGGGATTGACGTTGTGTCATGAGCCGAACTTGGCTTGCGGTTGGTTGGTGCAACCGATTCCAGATGTGGCGACGGCGATTTGGGACTCAGAGGGGGGGTGGGTGTTGCGGAGACAGATGGAGGAGCGTGGGTTGGATCGTGAGCGGGTGGAGAAACTTTTGCCATTGGTTTGTCCTTCTCACGGAAAACTACAACTTTCATCGAAGCGGGTGTTGGTTGTTGGCGGTTCGCACGATTCGGTGGCTCCGCCGTCCAAGTTAAGGGCTTTGTCGGAGGGGTGGGGAGGAGCGCACTATCGGGAGGTGGGGCAGGGGCATATCGGTTACCAAGCGATGCCGAACACCTGGCGGTGGGGTAGGGAACTGATGCCGGAACTCTTTATCGGCAAGTAGTTACCAGTTGGAAGAAGTTGGAATTGATAGGCGGGAAAAGGGTGGCATAGTCTACCTATAACGACATCCAGAGACCAAAGTGCTGGGTGAACCAAAGGAGCCAATCGAACATGGCATCGTCAGGAGCAAAAAAGGTAAGGTCGAAAGAGAAGCCGGGTAAATCACCCGCGGTTCTCCCTACCCTGACACCCTCGGAACGGGTGGATCTGCTCCGCAAGATGGTTTTGATCCGCAGGTTTGAGCAGAAGGCGGCTCAGGCTTTTATGCAGGCAAAGATTAAGGGGTTTTGTCACTTGTACATTGGTCAAGAGGCAGTAGCTGTCGGATCCATTTCCACTCTCAGCCCCACGGATGCAGTCATTACTGCGTATCGGGATCACGGGCATGCTTTGGCCCGGGGGATGAGTTCGCGTGAGTGCATGGCGGAGTTATTTGGAAAGATTACGGGATGTTCGAGGGGGAAAGGTGGTTCGATGCATTTCTTCAATAAGGAAAAACACTTTCATGGTGGACACGGAATTGTGGGAGGTCAGACGCCTCTAGCCGCGGGAATCGCTTTTGCGCAGAAATATAAGGGTACAGGGGAGGTAACGGTTTGTTATTTGGGGGATGGGGCGGTGAATCAGGGTGCGTTTCATGAATCACTCAACTTGGCGGCCTTGTGGAAATTGCCTGTTATTTATGTGATCGAGAACAATGAGTATGCAATGGGCACGCATCAGTCTCGTAGCTCGGCGGGCTATCCTCTGGTCAAGAGGGCGGATGGGTATGACATGGCCGGTATTACAGCGAATGGAAATGATGTGGATGATGTGAGGGAGAAGATGTGGGATGCGGTCCAATTGGCTCGGACGGAAAGCCTGCCTTCCTTGGTTGAGGTAAAAACCTACCGTTACCGTGGACATTCGATGTCGGATCCTGGAAATTATCGGACGAAGGAAGAAATTGCGGAGAGAAAGAAAGAGTCAGAACCGATCTCCTTTTTCAAAGAGAGGCTCTATAAGGAGAAGGCGTTGACGGAGAAGGAGTATGAGGAGATTGAGCGTGTGGCAGTAGCCGAGGCGGATGATTCGATCGCTTTCGCTGAAAACTCTCCGGAGCCCGAGGTGGCAACGGTGTTTGAGGATATTTTTGCGCCTGAGGATCAGATTGCGGAATTCCGTCCGCCGATTGGAAGTTAATCATGGCTGTGATCACGATGCGGGAGGCGCTGAACCAAGCGTTGAGTGAGGAGATGGAGAGGGACGAGAATGTAATCCTATTGGGCGAGGAAGTGGCCGAGTACCAAGGAGCTTATAAGGTGAGCTCGGGGCTTTTGCAGAAGTTTGGTTCCAAGCGGGTGTTAGATACTCCGATCAGTGAGTCTGGTTTTGCCGGGCTGGGTGTGGGAGCGGCCATGCAGGGGCTACGTCCGGTGGTGGAGTTCATGACATGGAGTTTTTCGATGGTTGCGTATGACCAGATCGTCAACAACGCGGGGGCGATTCGGTACATGAGTGGGGGGCAGTACTCGATTCCGATTGTTTTTCGTGGTTCCTCCGGTGCGGGATTGCAGGTGGGAGCGACCCACTCGCACACACCAGAAAACTGGTACGCGAACGTGCCTGCCCTGACAGTGATCACGCCCGCATTCCCGGATGATGCCAAAGGCCTTTTGAAGAGTGCCATCCGGAGCAACAACCCGGTTTGCTTCATCGAGAATGAGAAACTTTATGGATTCAAAGACGAGGTGCCCGAAGGGGAGATTCTGACCACCATCGGCCAGGCCCGTATTCGTCGCCCAGGGGACCAGGTGACCCTGATCGCTAACAGTGCATCGACTCATGTGGCGCTTGCGGCGGCTTTACAGCTGGAAGCGGATGGAATCTCTGCCGAGGTTCTTGATTTACGAACGATCAAACCTTTGGACCTGCCGGCGATTTTGGGATCTGTTGCGAAAACGAACCGAGTCGTGATCGTGGAGGAGAACAAACCGTTTGCAGGTTGGGGTGCCCAAGTGGCTTACGAGATCCAGCACCGCTCTTTTGACGATCTGGACGCACCGATCCAGCGCGTGACCGGGTTGGACACTCCCCAGCCGTATGCCCGCGTTTTAGAGCAGGCGGTGATGCCAAGTGCAGATCGGGTGATCGAAGCGGTGAAAAAGATCTTGGCGTAGAGGTTCGGGTAAAGCGGGTTTTTATTTCGATGAGTTCCGCGCTTTTTCAACCTGGGCAGATGATTTTTCGGGAGGGGGACACGACCCAAGAGGCATATCGAATTCTCAAGGGTCGGGTGGAAATCAGTATTGCGGGGGATGGGAAGTCGGTCATTTTGGCGCAGTTGGGTGAGGGGGATATTTTTGGAGAGATGGCGATGGTGGATGAGAGACCTCGTTCCGCCTCGGCTCAGGCGCTGGAAGTTACGGAGTGCGAGGTTCTGACGGCAGAAAATTTCAATGAGGCGGTTTTGCAGCGCCCTGAAATTCTGATTCCTTATCTGGCTTCCTTCTTTGAGAGGTTGAGGACAGCCAATGACCGTTTGCGGATGGAAATGAGGTTGCGGGCTCAAGCGGAGCAGAGAGCGTCTGCTCCTGCGGCTACCAATCCTGCGGCTGCTGTGGCACGAGTCGTTGCCCCTGTGGCCAAGCCAATTGCACCTCCCTCAATCGAGATGACGCGGGTTTCGGCACCTACGCCTGTGGCTACAGCTCCGTCTACTGCCCCAGTGGCTCCTCCGCCTGAAGGGGGATATCAGTCTATTGTTTTAACTGCCTGTAACGATCATGCCATGGCTCGTCTGCCCGAAAGCTCTGTGACGATTCAGAAGTTTCCTTTTCGGATCGGGCGAAAACATGATACCCCCGGAAAAGGGGCCACAGTATTTGCCTCGAATGATTTGCCGATTGCGGACGAGAAGCCGTATCAAATCTCCAGGAATCACTGCTCCATCGAGCGGGAGGGGGATCACTTCTTTGTGAGAGATCGTGGAAGTTCGCTGGGAACGGTGGTGAACGATGCGGCGATTGGTTTAGCGGAGAACAGCCTGACGCAGGATTTGCGGGGGGGAGAAAATCAGATTTTATTGGGTTCAGACGACAGCCAATTTCAGTTCAAAGTGACGTTGCGCTAGGGGCTGGTTGAGGTAGAAAAGGGTATGGATACGGAAGAAATTTCTTATGTGATCCGCTGTTTAGGAGCTGTTGCGGCATGCTTGGGCGTAGCGGGGGCAATCTTTACTTACAACATCCTTCTTGAGCTTTCTTTTTTCTCTAATCTACTGATTCGACTCGGTCTTCAGTAGAGTGGGAGGCCTGCGGGGCCGCTTTGCGTGTGTGACCATCGTGAGTTTTGAGCCTTCTTTTGGGATGTTCGCCTTGCCCTGACTTCAGAAGGAGTCGAATATATAGAAGTGAGCGAAGGACCTCTTCTACTTTCCTTGGCTGAAAAATTGGTCAAACACCCAAAACGGATTGTTTTTCCTGAAGGAACCAATGCCCAAGTAGTGCGGGCGGCTTCTCGATACGCTCAAATGCGGATGGGACCGGTCGTTTTGCTGGGTCAACCGGATTTGATCCGGCGTCAGGCGAAAACCCAGAAAGTGGAACTGGGTAGGGTGATGTTACTGGATCCCGTCGAAGGTCAGGACCGGCAGATGTTCAAGGACTACTTACGAAGTGAGGCCCAAGGCGGGAAATTAAAATTAAGTGAGATTGATGATATGTTGTCCGATCCGATTGTGTACGGCACGTTAATGCTGCGATTCGGGCAGGTGGACGGTCTCGTGGCGGGGGTGGGAGCATATTCGGGAAATGTGTTGCGCCCTTTGATTCGAATGATTCCGCGCCTGCCTCATATTTCTAGGATATCGAGTGCGACCCTATTGGAGTGTGAGGATGGAAAGACGGGAGATAATGGAATTCTGGTTGTGGGCGATGCGGCGGTGGTGCCTCGTCCTAAAGCCGACGAGTTGGCGGCAACGGCGGTGGGATTAGCAGGACTCAAGAAAAGGCTGACAGGTCGAAATGCCCGAGTCGCTCTGCTCTCCTATTCAACCCGAGGGAGTGCTACGTTGAGTGAGGATACAGGCAAGGTGATTGAGGCCACAAAAAAAGCCCGTGAGTTGGCCCAGCAGATTGGGTTAGGAGGGGAGTTTGACGGGGAGATGCAGTTGGACGCGGCTCTGGATCCGAAGAAAGCCTCGCTGAAGATTTCGGGTTCCAAGGTAGCGGGTCGGGCAGACTGTTTGGTGTTTCCGGACCTGAATTCAGGAAATATTGCGGTGAAGAGCATTCAACACTTCGGACGGGTCCGAACCTACGGGAATATTCTTTTGGGGCTGCGTTTGCCTGCGGCGGAGCTCAGCCGTGGGGCGGATGAGGAGGAAGTCCTGGGGGTAGCAGCGATTGTCGGAATTCTAGCGGTGGAGTATCGCAAATTGTACCCCGAGCCCTCTTCTCCGGAGGTTGCTCTGCGAAAGTAAGAGAATGGAACTTAACAGAGTAACGCCACGGATCTACGTGGCTGCGACCCGGCAGGATGATGGAAAGACGACCACGTGTCTGGGGCTTTATGCAGCTCTTTCGGCCAAGTTCAAAAAGATCGGTTACATCAAACCGGTGGGGCAGAGGTTTGTCGAGGTGGCGGGTAAGAAGGTGGATGAGGATTCGGTTTTGGTGAGCAACACCTATGGCGTGAATTTACCGATCGAAGCGATGTCTCCGATCGCGGTGGATCGGATGTTCACACGGGAGTACCTGGAGCGGGGAAATCTTCCGGCGATGAAGGCTACGATTGGTGAAGCTTTCAACCGGGTGGCTTGGGAACATGACTTTGTTTTGATTGAAGGCACGGGACATGCGGGGGTGGGAAGTGTTCTAGATCTCTCGAATGCGCAGGTGGCGAAGCTGTTGGGGAGTCAGGTGATCATTGTGACGACGGGGGGGGTTGGGCGGCCAGTGGATGAGGTCAGCCTGAACTTGGCACTCTTCGAGAAACACGGGGTGAAAGTGGTCGGTGTGGTGTTGAACAAGGTTTTGCCGGCAAAGATGGAGGCGTTGCGGCCTTGGGCGGAAAAGGCATTTCACCGGATGGGGTTACCGATTTTGGGAATGATTCCGTATCACGGGGAGCTGCGTCGTCCGACGCTGGGTCAGGTGACCTTGGAGTTGGGCGGGGAATTTCTTTCGGGGGAAAATATGAAACGGAGGAAAGTGAGATCGGTAGCGGTAGGGGCGATGACGGCGGCCCGCTTACAGGATCAGCTTCATCCAGGGGCTCTTTTAATCACCCCGGGAGATCGAGAGGATCTTCTTTTGGCGACTTTGGAGGCCCAAGGAAAAGGGGGCAATGAGGCCAAGCCAGCAGGAATCATTTTGACGGACGGGCTCAAGCCACAACCGGGATTGATCAAAATGTTGCAGGAACGCGGACTTCCGACGGTGGCGGTGACGGGGGACAGCTATACCGTGGCAGCGAAGATCGAGAGAATGACGGTGAAGACCGATCCGGGAGACAAGGAGAAGATTTTAATGATTCAGCAGGTGATCGCGAAGCATTTGGATCTGGGGGCGATCGTTCGTGGGAGCAAGCCAGTGAGTGTGGAAAGAAGCTAGGCGTTGACGGAGCGGACGGGATTGGGGATGGGGCGAAGGGCGGGGGTGATCTGAGGGATGTCGCAAGAGTTTGGGTTGTAGCGAAGAAGGAATTCATCTTGGACACGGCGGGCGGGGGTGTTCTCGGGCAGAGGGGCACGGGTGGAGAGGCCATTCTGGCCTAAAATTCGGGCTTTCCGATTATCGCTTGAATAAGCGGGAACGATAATCTCGAGGAATTGGCGACGGAGTTCCGGGTCGAGAATTGGGAAGACCACCTCGACGCGGCGGTGGAGGTTGCGGGGCATGAGATCAGCGCTGCCGAGAAAAACGAGTGGATCCCCCCCATTGGTGAAGACATAGATTCGGCTATGCTCGAGGAAACGGTCCACGATGCTTCGAACTTGGATGTTTTCGCTCAGTCCTGGGACACCGGGACGGAGGCAGCAGATCCCGCGTACGAGGAGTTGGATGGAGACTCCTTCCTGGGAACTGGCGTACAGAGATTGGATGATCTCCGGGTCGACGAGGGCGTTGGCTTTGATAAAGATTCCGGAAGGGCGGCCTGCACGGTGGTGGGCCGATTCCCGATGGATGAGTTCGAGGAGGCGAGGGGCAAAATTAAAGGGGGCGACGAGGAGTTCGTCGAAGTGGGCGGTTTCTGACATTCCCGTGAGGACGTTGAAGAGAGAGGCGACTTCGGAGGTCAGGGCGGGGCGACAGGTGAGCAAGCTGAAGTCGGTGTAGAAGCGTGCGGTACGGGGATGATAGTTTCCTGTACCGAGGTGCAAATAGGATTGGAGATGGCTCTCTTCCCGACGGACGATGAGGAGGACTTTGCAGTGGGTTTTTAAGCCGACCAATCCGTATACGACGTGGATGCCAGCCTCCTCCATTTTGCGGGCCCAGGCGATGTTGTTGGCTTCATCGAAGCGAGCTTTTAGTTCGACAAGAATCGTAACCTGTTTTTCGTTGTGGGCGGCGGCAATGAGAGCGTTGAGGAGGGGAGAATCCCCGCTGGTTCGATAGAGGGTCATCTTGATCGCGAGGACTTGAGGATCGACGGCAGCTTGTTCGAGAAGAGAGATGATGGGTTGAAAACTCTCGTAGGGATGATGCAGGAGAATGTCGTTTTGGCGGATCGCCTCGAAGCTGCGCCCTGGGGATTGAAGTGGAGGTGGGAGGGAAGGGGTGAAGAGGGGATCGTGGAGGTGGGGGAGGCCGCGGCCTGATTCGGTAAGAGCGAAGAGCTGAGTCAGATTGACGGGTCCCGTTACACGATAAACGTCTTCGTGCGTGAGCTCGAGATGACCCAGGAGGTAGGTTTCGATTTCGACGGGGCAATCTTGTGTGAGTTCGAGACGAACGGCGGCTCCTCGATTTCTTTTTTGTAGTTCTTCCTCGATCGTCAGGAGGAGGTTGTGGGCTTCTTCTTCGTCGATATAGAGCTCGCTGTTTCGGGTGATCCGGGTGGGCCAGACTCCGTGGATTTTCATGCCTGGGAAAACCTCGGAGACGAAGTGGCGGACAAGTTCGGAGAGAAGGATGAACTCCCGTGGGTTGGAGCTTTCTCTAGGGAGAGGAATCAGGCGGGGAATGCCACGGGGAATCTGGACGAAGGCGTGGCGGGTGGTTTCCTGGTGGCCGGGTTTCGAGTAAAGAATCACTAGGTTGACCGATTTATTGAGGAGTTGGGGAAAGGGGTGGCTGGGATCGACGGCGAGCGGGGTGAGGATTGGGAGAATATCGCGTTGGAAGAGTTCGCGAGCCCAAGCGATCTGGGTTTCGTTCAACTGCTGAATCGGGCGGAGGTGAATGCCCTCTTGGGCTAGGGCGGGGAGGAGTGTTTCGTGAAGGAGTTGGTACTGGTCGGCAACCATGCGGAGGACTCGGGTGCGAATGGCGGACAGAACTTCGGGGGGGCGGAGACCATCAGGACCATGAACATCACTTCGGTTGTCGACGAGCTGTTTGAGGGCGGCGACGCGGATTTCGAAGAACTCGTCCAGGTTCGAACTAACGATAGTGAGGAATTTGAGTCGTTCGAGAAGGGGTTGGGTAGGGTCTTGAGCCTCTTCGAGAACGCGCTGATTAAACTCCAACCAACTGAGTTCACGATTCAGGTAAGAAGATGAGTCCAAGAGCATGTAAACATAATATCAGAAAATACAGTTCTGGGCGAGGTCGAAGCCCAAATTCGAGCGATGATTTCAGTTATAAAATACCGCTGTATGTCATTTGTACAGAGCTAGATCGAAGGATTAAGTCTACAAGTCAGAGCTGGGGAAGCAGGTGACCGCGGGAGAAGGTAACGATCGATTGATCGGATGATTCGTACCATTGAACGGGGGGATGGGTTTTGGTGCGAAGGTTCTGACCGGCGAGGAGGGCGTGAAGAACGCCGACTCCATCGAAGTAAAACCCGTTCTGATTCGTGCCTAGGTGCCGGAAAAATTCGGGGAG
>Ga0209401_1000521_pt1 | contig 26146 bp, 26 predicted proteins | sample M_140807_MF_Meta_FD_187318 | JGI IMG/M metagenome (GOLD analysis project Ga0209401, IMG submission 187318) | Freshwater microbial communities from Lake Montjoie, Canada to study carbon cycling - M_140807_MF_MetaG (SPAdes) (version 2) | ecosystem: Environmental > Aquatic > Freshwater > Lake... | reverse complement strand
TTTATTTTTATATTTTTTTTTTTTTTAAATACTTAAAAAAATAAAATACTAAATATATAATACATGAGAATTTTAATATATGGGTCAAATGGATGGATTGGTGGTCAATTTAAAAAAATTCTTCAACAGAAAAGTCAAGATTTTTATGAAGGTAAATCACATATAGAAAATATAGAAGATTTACAAAAAGAAATAGATGACATACAACCATCACATATTGTTTCTTTCATTGGACGTACACATGGTAAAATAAATAATAAAGTATATACTACGATTGATTATTTAGAAGAAGAAGGTAAATTATTTGAAAATGTTCGTGATAATTTATACTCACCTTTATTACTTTCTGATATATGTAGTAAAAGAGGTATTCACTATACTTATCTAGGTACTGGTTGTATTTTTAAATTTGACGAATCACATCCTTTTGAAAAAGAAGAAAATGGATTTCATGAATCCTCTTTACCTAATTTTTTTGGATCTTCTTATTCTATTGTCAAAGGATTTACGGATCAAATAATGACTTTATATAAAGATAAGGTATTAAATTTACGTATTCGTATGCCTATTACAGGTGAAAAAAATGGGCGTAACTTTATTACTAAAATTGTAAATTATGAAAAGGTTTGTTCTGTTGCTAATTCCATGACTGTTCTACCTGAATTATTACCCTTTGTATTAGATATGATGGAGAAAGGGGTAGTAGGAACATTAAATCTAACAAATCCTGGATTAATTAGTCATAATGAAATTTTACAAATGTATAAAGAAATTGTAGATCATTCCTTTACATGGAAAAATTTTAGTCAAGAAGAACAGAGAAAAATTTTAGCGGCAGATAGATCAAATAATTACTTGGATACATCTAGATTAGAGTCTTTATATCCGCAAGTAAAGCATATTAGAGAATCTGTACGTGAACAATTAATAAAATATAAAGAGTCTATGGTATCCGAAATAAATCTACTAGTAACTGGTGGGTGTGGATTTATTGGTTCCAATTTTATTAATTATTATTTTCCTAAGGGAAAAGTGAACAAATTAGTAAACGTAGATGCTATGTATTATTGTGCATCAAAACATAATATTTGCGAATCTATTCGTAAAAATCCGAATTATGTTATGATAGAAGGAAATTTATGTAATGAAGAATTAGTAAAAACTGTGTTATTACAACATAATATTACACATGTTATTCATTTTGCTGCTCAATCACATGTACAAAATTCTTTTGAAGATTCACTCATTTTTACCAAAGATAATGTACTAGGTACTCACGTTTTATTAGAAGAATGTAGAAAATATAGAAGAATTCAAAAATTTGTACATGTTTCTACGGATGAAGTTTATGGTGAGTCTATGAATGAAGTAGACGAAACACATAAAACAGAACATTCTATTTTATGTCCAACAAATCCTTATGCTGCGACCAAAGCGGGAGCAGAATTAGTAGCACAATCATATAATCATTCTTATAAGATGCCTATTATTATTACCAGAGGAAATAATGTGTATGGTCCAAATCAATATCCAGAAAAATTAATTCCACGTTTTATGAAGTTATTGAGAGAAAATAAAAAAGTTACTATACAAGGAAAAGGTACTAGCGTAAGAGCTTTTTTACACTCGTATGATACTGCCAAAGCTTTTGAACAAATATTAGAAAAAGGAGAAATTGGTGAAATTTATAATATTGGTTGTGATGAAGGAATGGAGTATTCAGTCATGGAAATAGCAAAAATTTTGATTAAAATGATGAAAAATACAGAGGATTATGATAAATGGATAGAATATGTAGAGGATAGACCTTTTAATGATCAGCGTTATTATATAAGTAATCAAAAATTGAAGGATTTGGGTTGGAATATTGAAGTGGAATTATTAAATGGTTTGAAAGAATTAATTTAATTTTTTATTTCATTGACTTTTTTTAAAGTCAAAAAATCATAAAATTATAAAAATTTAATTATATTAATAATAAACATAATGGATACAATTGCGTATAAAATTATAAATACACTAAGAATACTATCTGTTGATATGGTTGATAAAGCCAATTCTGGACATCCAGGTATGCCCCTTGGTTGTGCACCAATGATGTTTGTTTTATGGTGTAAAATAATGACTTTTAATCCTAATGAGCCACTATGGGATAATCGCGATCGGTTTATTTTATCAAATGGTCACGGTTGTGCTCTACTTTATAGTATGTTATATTTGTTAGGATATAATTATTCCATAGAAGATTTAAAATTATTTAGACAAATTCATAGTAAAACACCTGGACACCCTGAATTTAATAGAGAATTAGGTATAGAAATTTCTACTGGACCATTAGGACAAGGTATTGCAAATGGGGTTGGAATGGCGATTGCATCAAAAAAGAAAAAACTAGATAATCATATTTTTGTTATGTGTGGTGATGGCTGTTTAATGGAAGGTATTTCGTATGAAGCTACATCATTAGCGGGCCATTTAGGTCTAAATAACTTAATAATTTTATACGATGATAATGGAATTACCATTGATGGTAAAACAGATATAACTTTTACAGAAAATGTAAGAGAGCGTTTTATCTCTTTAAATTGGAATGTTTTTGAAGTTTTGGATGGTGACAATGATATAAATGATGTTTATGAAAAATTATTATTAGCAAAAAAATCTGTAAATAAACCAAGTATAATATTTGTTAAAACCACAATAGGATACGGATCACAATTATCAGGGACATCTGCGTGCCACGGTTCACCATTAGGTACTACTAAAACGCCATTATTAAAAGTGTTTTTAGGAGTTGATAAAAATAAAACATTTTATGTTGATAATGAAGTATTTGAATATTTTAAAATTTTAAAAGAAGTGAAAATTCAAGAATATAATATTATAAAATCAATAAATTCTGAATTTTATGATGAAAATAATATTGATAATACTATAATTGAAATTCAAAAAATAAAAAATAATGATAAAAGTTATGCAACGAGAGACAGTTCTAGTATAGTATTAAAAAAAATGGTAGATTTATTACCTAATATAATTGTAGGGAGTGCTGATTTATCAGAATCTAATAAAACTATGGTAGATGAAAACTATATTTCTAAACAAGATTTTTCCCCAAAGTATTTACATTATGGTATTAGAGAACACGCAATGTTATCAATAGCAAATGGTATTAGTACATATGATATTATTCCTATTGTAAGTACCTTTCTTGTTTTTATAACTTATTGTTTAGCACCTATAAGAATGGCTGCACTTTCAAAACATAAAGTAATATATGTATTTACACATGATTCCGTTTTTTTAGGTGAAGATGGTCCTACGCATCAACCTGTTGAGTCGCTTTCTTTATTAAGAGCCATACCAAATTTAATTACAATAAGACCATGTGATACAAATGAAGTTTCAGGAGCATATCAAATAGCTCTTAAAAATGATGGACCAACCGCATTAATATTTTCAAGACAAGTAATAAATAATATTGAAAATAGTTGTATGATAAAAATGAAAAAGGGTGCCTATATTGTATTTGAACCCAAAGATAATGAGAAAATAAATTTAATTATAGTCGCTACTGGTTCAGAAGTTTCATTAGCAATAGAAGTTGCTAAGAACATGGGTAATATTCGTATTGTATCTATGCCTTCATGTGAATTATTTGACCTTCAAGATATTTTTTATAAAGAAAACATTTTATCAAAAAATATAATTAAAATGAATTTAGAAGCTGGGGTAACATTAGGTTGGTATAAATATGTTGATTATACATATGGTATTGATACCTTTGGTGTGAGTTCAAAAATAGATAATATTAAAGAATACTTTGGATTTACTGTAAATAAAATATCTGAATTTATTAAAAATAATATTTATGGTAAACTATCAAACAATATTATTATATAATTATTTTTACTCATGTTAATAGGTGTAAAATAATAAGATTATTATCATTATTTTTTATATATTCTATTTTAAAGCTATAAAAAATAATATCTCGTTTAATTAAATGAATGATGTTAAAACTATTTTTTGTGATATAGACGGAACATTACTACAACATAAAGGAGATATAATATTGAACTATTTAGAAGAACCTATCATGTTACCTGATGTAATAAGAAATATAAAAGATTGGGAAAGATTAAATTATAAAATTATTCTAACAACTGGAAGGAAAGAATGCCTTAGAAAAATTACCGAAGATCAATTAAAAAAATATGGTATTATTTATGACGAATTAATAATGGGTTTACCAAATGGTAGTAGAGTATTAATAAATGATAAAAAAACATGTTCTCCAAATAATACTGCTTATGCTATTAATTTAGTAAGAAATAAAGGAATGGAAAATATTGATTTAACATCAAAAAATGTAACAATAAGTGACTTGACAATATTTACAAAAATAGAAAAACCTTGGGGGTCAGAAGAATTAATAGAATGTAATGATAAATATGTTGTAAAAAAATTATTTATGAAAAGGGGACATGCGTGTAGTATACAATACCACGAATTGAAAACTGAAACAATAATAATTCTTTCTGGGAAATTGAATATATATATTGGAGATAAATTAGAAAATCTATCCGTTAAACAATATGAATATGGAGATACTATTACAATAAAACCTTATACTATTCATCGTATGGAAGCACTTGAAGATTCATTATATATTGAAGCTTCAACAAATGAATTATGGGATGTAATTAGACTACAAGATAATTATAATAGAAGTTAATAAATAATTCATTGTGTATCTAATTCCCACCATGTATGAACGCCTCTTGAATCAGTATCTATTCCAAAATTATTTAGAAGATCTTTCAAAGTTGGATATCTTGTAAAATTCCAAAGGCCTTCACTTAATGCATGCATATGTGGAAAAAATAATGAATTAGTTGTTCTTAATGATAAAACCGTTTCTTTATTTTGAACAGACATACAGTTTTTATTTGTCATATAATTTAAACATTCCTGATCTTCATTTTGATGTTTTTGTTTATTTAAATCTTTACAAAAATCAACAAATACATTTTTTTCCCATATTGCTGGTTGAAATACATGACTTTTTTCTTGATAGTAATAATAATCTTTATAGCCTGAAAATATTCCTTCTTGAATACTAGTAACACTTATATGAGAATAAGATAATAAATACCCACAAGTTTGTTCTTTCATAAACTTTATCATATCATTCAAAATTTCAATTTTTATATCTGCTATGGGTAACCAATCTTCATGTAAAAATAAAATATAATTATCGTTTATTTCATTTAGTGCTTTTCCTACTCTTTTTGTCCACACTAAATTTTCATCATATGTATGTTTTATCCAGTTTTCAGGAATAGTTTCATTAATTAATGTTAATTCAGCTGTGTTTTCGTATAACCAATGTATGTCTATATTCTTTGTAAATTTTACCATTAATGGTATCATTGCTTTCCACATAAACGAATATTCACTATGTGTATACACCAAAATTGATATTGACAGGTTCTTTTCAGACATTTATATATAATTATATATTATTCTTTAATTCAAATTAGATAAAAATAGATTATATTTACCAAAATAAAATAAAAATTCACTTAATTTACCATCATATAATGGTGACATATTTAACCAAACTATTGCAGTTAATTTTTTAATTTTATTTAAATCGTAGTTATTTTCAATTACAAATTTATCAAAATCATTCAGTTGTTGAAGTAGAAAATAATTACATTTTAAATCAACAATTACTTCATCATTATTATATTCAATTGTAAAAAGATTATTCAATATATTACTATGATTGAATATCAAGTTATGTCTCAATTTTGCTAAGTCATAATAAATATCTCCATAAAACAATTGATTATCAAATTCATGTCTATAATCTATTAAAACATATGAATCTTTGACTTTAATAATATTATCCAATATAAAATCTCCATGAAATATTGTAAATGTATCATTTGAAATTGTATCTTCTTGAATATTTTTAATAAAATCAATTATATTTGAACATTTTAATCCGTTAATTATATTTTTCTCGTCCTTTAAATATTTCAAATTTCCTAGCCGATTCAATGTTTTATCTATATAAAATCTTTTACAACAATATATAAAATCTATATTTTGTACAGTTGTATTCCATAAATATTGTTTTGCCCAAGTTAATAATTTATAGACAAAACCATTTTCATAATTTTCAGATAAGATTTTTCCATCTATATATTCCATTATTATGAAATTATCTGAATAACCTAATATTTTTGGTGTTAATGATTCTAATTGTTTTCCTCTTAATAGACGTTTATTATTTATTTCTTTATCATTAATAAACTTTATAACTTTATCTTCTAAAAAGCATAATGATTCATAATTTTTTTCTATAACATAATATTTTGGCTGAATTGTTTTTTGCAAATTTGAATAACTTTTTATATTACCTGTATCATACCAATTTTCTAACACATTATAATTAATTTCTACATCAGAAATCATTAATTTTAAAGAATTAACATCACTTAAACTTGAATTATTTTTATCGTTTTCATAACATTGTTGTAAATATTTCCAAAATATAGAATAATCATAAATATACGCAATTCCTGTGTATACATAGTCAAAATCTATATGTTTTTTTCCATTAATTTCTTTAATTATATTATTTTTTCCTATAATACTAGTATAACTATCACTATTTTCATGAGGATATACAAATAAAATATTTTTACAATTATTTTCTTCTATTTTTATTTTATTTATAACAATTGAATCACAACAATGAAATATAAATGGAGATTGTAAATAATCCATTGCTTTAATCATTGAATAACCAAGACTTGACCCTGTTCCTGTAAATATATCAATTTCAACAAATGTAAATTTTGTATTGGGATACGCTAATAATAAAAAATCTTTTACATAGTTTCCGTAATATCCTAATGTTATAATAAATTCGGTATTATTATCATAATTATCTATTATATAGCATATTCCATATTTATCTCCTACTTTTACTAATGATTTATTTGTATATTTTGTATAATCACCAAGTCTTTCACCTGTCCCACTTGTAGTTATTAAAACCTTTAACATAATGTAATGTAATATAATAATTTTGGTAGATAGTTAAGTAAACATTTGATAATTAATGTTTAAATTTTTATAAATCAATATTTTTTATTGTCTTATATTATAATGAAATATTGTTTTGGAGTAATGAGTAAAAATCAAGTTGATATCATAATAGAATATTCTGTTAAGTATAAAAAGGATATAATATTTATACCATCAAGAAGACAAATTGAATATAACGGAGGGTATGTTAACGGATGGTCAAGCGAAGAATTTTCAAAATATGTTAAAAATAATAAAATTAAAATTAAAATTCAGCGTGATCATGCTGGTCCTGGACAAGGATTAAATGATGATGATGGATATAAATCTTTGGAAGAGGATTGTAAATATTTTGATTTGATTCATATTGATCCGTGGAAAAAATATTCTGATTTAAATGAAGGAATTCAATGGACTATGGATATGATAAACTTTTGCTATAATATTAATCCATCAATTGAATATGAAATAGGAACAGAAGAAGCTATTCGTTCATACACATCAGAAGAATTAGAAGAAATAATTAAAACTCTGAAATCAAAATTATCTGATGCTGTTTTTAATAAAATAAAGTATTGTGTTGTTCAATGTGGTAACAGTTTAGTAGATTGTAAAAATAATAATAAATATGATGAAGAGAAATTAAAAAACATGTTAAGTGTTGTAAAAAAATATAATTTGGTTTCAAAAGAACATAATGGTGATTATAATAATATTGAAATTATAAAAAATAAAGAAAAACTTGGTCTTGAATATATAAACATAGCACCAGAGTTTGGTACGATAGAATCATCCGTTATTTTAAACAAAATTAAAAATAATGAATCCCATTATCAAGACATATATGACATGTGTATAAAATCAGGAAAATGGAAAAAATGGGTTTCAGCAGATTTTGATATTGAAACCAAAAAAGATGAAATTATTTTAATAACATGTCACTATATTTATAGTAATACTGATTTTTTAAAGATTAAAAATGAGTATAAAGATATAGATATTGATATAAAAAGACAACTGTTAAATAAATTATTGTATTTAGATGAATACTATTCAGAGAGACAACAGTGTTGTGTATGTGGAAGTAAATTATTAGAAACTTTACTAAGCAAAGATATTGAAACACCTATAACTTTAAGTTTGTTTGATTCAAAACATATATGTCCACAAATACCTTATAATGTTGTTGTATGTTCTGATTGTGAAAGTACACAAATAAAATATTTAGGTAATATTTCATTGGTTTATGAAAAAAATCATATTGATGCTTATGGTTTAATTAAAAGTGAAAAACATAATAAATTTAAGAATTTTATATTAGAAAATAACAACATAAAATCAATATGTGAAATAGGAGCCGCAACGGGAGAACTTGCGAACAATATAGTTGAAGAAGCGGACGTAACATATACGATTATAGAGAAAGATTATCATGGCCAAACTAATAATAAATTAAAAATTATAAATTCCTTTTTTGAAAATGCAGATACAAATGATATAAAAGCTGATTGCTTAATTATGAGTGATTTATTTGAACATTTTTATGAACCTTTATTGGCTTTGGAAAAAATCAAACAATGTAATTATGAATATATTATATTAAATCATCCTGATTTTGATTATGCGATAAAAAACAAAAATTATTTAATTGTTTTAAATATTGAACATACTTTTCAAATAGAACATCAATTATTATTTAGTTTATTTAATAACTATGGTTATATTTTAAATAGGAAAAATAATTTTAAAACAGCCTCACTGTTTTTAGAATTTAAAAAACAATCGTATCTTTTACCACAACCTATTAAAAATTATTCAACAAAAAATGATACCATTACATATGTTAATAGTATTAGAAATATAAGTAAAAATATTAATTTGTACATAAAAGAAAATGAACATAGAGAATTTTACATATGGCCATGCTCAGTACACACATTTACATTATTTTTATTTGATTTAAACTATACAAAATTTAAAGGTATATTAGATAATTCAACAAACAAATTAGGAAAATATATTGATGGTTATGATTTATTATGTAATTCGTTAAACGAATTATTAAAAACTAATAATAAAAATATAACAATTATAATATCAGGTGCAAATGATTATATCAAGGAATTAAATTTAAATACTGAATGTGAAATTAAATTTATAGAAGATTTTACACAATTGAAGATTTAAAATGAGAAAAACAATGAGTTTTATTATAATTAATACTATAATAAAACACAACAAATGTATTTAGTTATTAAATTTATCTATTGTAAAAACTATATCATCCCAACGATTTTTAATATGTCTTAAATCATATATTTTAATAAATTGTTTTAAATCATCAGGAACTTCATTTTTAAGTATTTCAATCCATTCCATAGACTGAACATCCTCAATTATCAATATTCCGTCATCAGTCATTGTTTGTGAATATAATTTAATAAATTGTTTCATACTTTCTAATGTATGTGGACCATCATCTAACATAAAATCAAATTTTATGTTTTTATTTAAAAAATTACTTTTGAAAAAAATTTCATCATAAGCATCGGTTTCAGTATATAAAACAACTCTTTTATCATTTATTAATTCATCCATCACATTACAAATAGGAAGTATATCTAAACCATATATAGTAGAATTTATAAAATATTCTTTCCATAATTTTATACTACCTCCATTTTTCTCAGAAAAATCGCCTATTCCTATTTCTAATACATTTTTAGCTGTTGTTTTTTTACCACGTAATAATTTTTCATATAATTCTAAATAAGAATGACTAGTATTTTTATCTGTTTTTGAATTATCCACTAATTCTAACAAAGTCATCTCGTTCATTTGAAGCATATAATCTATATCTGTATTAAAAAAATAACATATTAAATAATTCTTTTTCATATTCTAAATGATTTGGTATAGAATTATATATAGGATGAATTGAAAAAGTATTTTCAATAAAGATGCCATTCATATTATTCATTTTACAGTATTTATTAACTGGAACTTCGTCATAATCATCCACAAATAAACTTTTGTCATTTATAATTTTATTGTATGTCTCGGGTTTAATTATGAAGACACTATTACATAAATACCCAAAATCATTAGTTATTTTTATTTTATAGTTTTGTTTTTCAAAGAGTTTATTTTTATTTTTTATAATTATTGAATTTAAAAAAAGTATTGCTTCTTTATTTATTCTAATTGGATGTATTCCTTTATAATAGCAATTATTTATACTTAACTCATTCTTGAAATTTTCATAATTCCATTCACTACTTCTTATAGTATAATCATTTAAAAAGTCATAATTAAATCCACAGAATGATTGTGGCATTTCTGTTTCTTTAAAAATTTTATGTATTTCATTTTTTTCATCATTATTAAAAAAATTTTCAATAAAATTATCACAAGTTGGAATACCTGATGATAAATTTGGTGTAATAAATAAATTATTTTCATCTTCCAATAAATTCATGCTATCAAACATAAAATCCAAAGTATAGTTATTAACTATTAAATCATTATCAAACTTCATACAATATTTATATCCATTTTCAATAGAATACTTTGTAAAAAAATCTATTTTTTTCATATAATTATCATTATTATCCATGATGATTTCATATGAGTATTTAATATTTTTTCCATAATTATTAAGTATCTCTATAAAATAATTCAAATTAACTGAATTATCATGTAATAATAATAATAAATGTATATTATTTATATTTCTTGTATTATTTAAAAATGTAACAAACGGTTTAAACGTATAATCTAAACGAGTATTTTGTCCTAAGTAACCAATACATAAACTTTTATTATCCATGTATTTATATATAGATACATATTTAATTAATTTAATCAGGAAATAACGACAAGATAAAAAATAAAAATATATAATATTTAATATATATGAATACGATATTTATTCATGCAGCAATTTTAGATAAATGTAAAGAAAGAGTCCTACAATATTTAAAAATTATTAAAACCAGTGGTTTATTAGATAATATTAGTTTTATTTACATATGTTTTATAGGTAATGATTCAATACCTATAAGTGAAAATGATATTTTAGAATATAATTATAATAATCAAATTAATATAGTTAAAATATCTGAAAATTTATTAGATTATGAACTTCCAACATTAAATTTTTTATATAATTTTTGTCTACAAAACCCAAATTATAATATTTTGTATTTACACACCAAAAATGTCGGGAAAGATATAAATTATTGTATAGAGGATCAAATAGAATATATGTTATATTTTCTTGTGTCAAAATGGGAAAATTGTTTTAAAAAATTATCTGAATTTGACGCATGTGGTGTAGATTTAAGAGCAGAACCTGTGTTACATTTTTCAGGTAACTTTTGGTGGTCAACAGCCATAAATATTACAACTTTACCGTCTCCACCTGAATTTGCGAATATAAGTAAATATCCTAATCCATTAAATTCATCAAGACATAATCAAGAGTTTTGGGTTTGTTATAATAAAAGTAATAAATATGTATCTTTATGGGACTCTGGAATAAATGTTTATGAAAGACATTTACATCGTTATCCCAAAGAATTATATACTATTTTATAAAATGTCTTATATTTTTATAATAGTTTTTTATAATAATTTTTATCTAATTAAATAATTAAAGATGATATATAATTATATTAGTAAAGATGATATAATTCATATTGATGACTATAACGATGAAATAAAAATATTTAGACTTAATGATATAAAATTTAGAACGGCTAAGACAGATTTTTTAAATTTTCAACTACAACTAGGAATGACGGATAATAATAAAATTATAAGCATAACTAATAGACAATTATCTTATTTAGTTCAAAAATATCATAATACTATTAGTGGAAAATATGTAGTTGATTTGGGAAATCATTATGAAACAATTAAAAATGAAAAAAAAGAAAATATCTTAATCATTGATGAAGAAGTTTTTCAGTTCTTTGATTATGATTCTGTTAATGGTATTGGACATTCATTTGATTTAATGTTTTATTTATTATATCATTATAAAAGTAATAATCTTACATCAAAATTATTGGTTGTTTTGGATGATAATAAATATTATAATTTATTATTAGAACTTTTAAAACAATATTTTAATGTAGAATTTTTTTTTATTCATCCTAATAAAACATATTTGTTTAAAAATTTTAATTGTGTAAGAACATATCAAAATATTTTTTTTAATTATGTTAAAAATTTTATAAATATAAATTTAATTGAACCAATAATAAAAAAATATGATAAATTAAATACCCAATATTATGATAGTGTTATAAAATTACGCTTTAATAATGATGGAAATACAAGAAATAATGCTGAAAGTTTAAACAAAACACATAAATTTGAACTTTTTTGTAAAAAAAATAATATTTTTGATTTAAGTTCAATTTTTAATGAAGAATTAAAAATATACCTTCTTAATAAATCAAAAAAAATTACAATTGATTGGGGTAGCAATTATTATATTAATATCAATTATTATTTATTAAACACAAATGATAAGTTTATATCATTAATTACTTCTACATGTATGATGCCTGATAGAAGAGTTACTATAAATGCTAATAATATGATTCAACAATATATGAATTCATGTTATTGCCCTGAAAATCCAGCTGATAATGTTTATAATAATTTTGTATTTCAAGGTGAAATACACGATAACATAAATGATATTGATGATTATATTATTAATAAGGATCCTTCTTTGATTAATGATGAAAATTATGAAAATGATGAAAATAGTAAGGATCCTTCTTTGGTTAATGATGAAAATGATGAAAATGATGAAAATGATGAAAATGAAACAATGGATATACTTAATAAATTTTAATTTTTAATTCGTTATAACAAATAATAAATTAAATATCTATTACTGCTCTACCTTTATCATTTGACCAATCTTTTTCTGGTCTATCTATTTTTTCATTTCTCTCTATAATAGCTTCTAAAATATAAGGTTTCATTCCACTTTTATTCATTTCGTATTTTAAACTAGATGTATCTTTTGGAAAACATGTACCACCAAAACCTTTTTTACCATCATGACCAGGAACGGTTGTATGACTATGTAATATTCGGTCATCATTCGCTGCAACTTTTCTAATATTTTCGTAGTTTATACCTATTTTTTCACAAAATTCATATACTTCATTACAAAATGACACTTTGGTTGCTAGAAAACAATTACGAAACATTTTCACCATTTCTGCCTCTTTATTGGTTAAGAAGTGAATATTATTATATTTTATTCGCTCATTTTGAAAGGCTAATTCAAATAACTCACCTATTTTTTTCTCAAAAGTATCATCTATTTCTTTATCAATTGAGAGAAGACCAAAAATCCAATCTTTATTATGTATAAAATCATATACATAATTTTTTTCAGTAAGAAATTCTGGCATAAAATAACATTTTAATTCGTCACTTGTTCCAACAGGAACCGTAGAACGTAATACAATAAATCCTTTATATTCTATTTTTTCCAAGTCATTAAGCACACTTTTAATAATTCCTAAATGACATGACCCATCTTTACTCATAGGTGTAGGAACACTTATAAATATTATTTCACATTCATTTAAATCAACTAATTGTAAGCCTTTTGGATAACAAAATTCTGGATTTATATCATAAGCCATAATTTCAATATCTTTACATTTTAATTGATTAGTTGCTTTTCCTACAAATCCATTCCCAATAATTCCAATTTTCATTATATTAATTATATAATAATAAAAATAGATTTATTATTTTTATTATTATTTTTATCATGTAATTATTTTATGAGATAATTATATTAAAGTACTATGAAACGAATTTTAATAGCAGGTGGAGCAGGTTTTATTGGTTCTAATTTATGTGAAAGACTAATATGCCAAGGCCATCAAGTGATTTGTTTAGATAATTTATACACAGGAAGTATGGAAAATATAAATCATTTATTAGATAATACACTGTTTGAATTTATTAATCATGACATCATTTATCCTTTGGAAATAGATGGTCCTATTGACCAAATATATAATTTAGCATGTCCTGCATCACCACCCAAATATCAACTGGATCCTATTTATACATTAACTATAAATTTCCAAGGCGTACTTAATTTGTTACATTTAGCAAAAACCAAGGGTGCTACTCTTTTACAATCTTCTACTTCCGAAGTATACGGAGAACCAGAAATATCTCCACAACATGAAGGATATAGAGGAAACGTAAATACAATTGGAATCAGAAGTTGTTATGATGAAGGAAAAAGAGTCGCAGAAACACTAATGATGGATTATCATAAAAAATATAATGTAGATATAAGAATTGTAAGAATCTTTAATACATATGGTCCAAGAATGGATAAAAACGATGGTAGAGTCGTATCTAATTTTATAAATCAAGCCATCAATAATGAAGATATCACATTATATGGTAATGGTAATCAGACAAGAAGTTTTTGTTATATTGAAGATCAATTGGATGGACTTATTAAACTGATGAATTCAAATTATATATATCCAGTAAATATTGGTAATCCATATGAAATAACAGTAAAAGAATTAGCAGATAGAATTATAAAACTTTTAAATTCAAAATCAAATTCAAAGTCAAAAATAGTATATAAACCACTTCCTTCTGATGATCCAACCAATAGAAAACCAGATATTACAAAAGCCAAAGAAATACTTAATTGGGAACCAAATTATGATTTAGAAAAAGGTATTATAAAAACAATTGAATATTTTCAAACAATAAAATAAAGACAAACAATAAAATAAAGACAAACAATAAAATAAAAAGAAAAAATAATATATAATATAAAATATGCATATTGGAGTTTGTATACGAGCCAAAGATGAACAAAAAATTATATGTGATTGGGTAAGTCATTATTTAAAATTAGGTTTTGATAAAATAATTATTTATGATAATATGTCTAATCCTTCTATATATGAAACATTATCAAATAAAAATTTAATCAATGATAAAGTAGAGATTATTATAGATAGTTGTCCACATTCTAACCAATCGGTTATTTATCAAGAAACCATAGATAAAAATAAACATTTAGATTGGTTATTATTATGCGACGCAGATGAATTTCTTTGGATTAAAGATGGAAGTATAAAAGATTTTTTATCAAAATTCTCTGATGATACTTGTAGTATATTAGTAAACTGGTTAATTTATGGAACAAGTGGTAAACTTCATTATAATCCAAATAAAACTATTTTTCAACAATTTAAAATGAGAGAAGAATATAATCATTTTTGGAATAGTTTTGGTAAGTGTATAATAAGACCTAAATTAATTAATAAGGTCGGATCAGTACATCAAACTTATAATCCAAATTTTCTTGTTAAAAATGTCTATAATAATACTATTCAATTAAAAGAGGATTTACAGGATCGTGACCCGAACTTTTCAGATAATACACCAGTTTTATTAGTTCATTATATGACATTAGATTTTCAGAGTATGATAAATAAAAATAAAAAAAATATTAATGGGTGGTTGTTAGAACAAAACTGTAATAAATATACCATAGAATGGTATAAAGCAGAACATTACGGATTTAAAGATTCTATAAAAGATATTCGTATGTTAAAGTATGTTTAGAGCAACGCGTATTTTAAATGCCGAGTTATTCAGCAAAAAAAATACGAGCACTTCCTCCTAAAAGGAGGACTATATAAAATTGGATAAACCAAATACATTTACAGCATTAGATGGAAGTGTGAAATCATCAATAAATAAAATAAAGGAAGAAAATTATGAAAATTACTTTATTTATGCTTATAATAAAGATTACTATAAAAGTAAACTGAATAATAAGAAATATACTAAAAGAAGAACATTAAAGATTTATAAGGATTAATAAAGTCGGCATTTAAAATACGCGTTGCTCTAAAATAAAATTTAATATTATAATTAAATAATATGAAAGTTGCAATACTTTTAACGGGACAATTAAGAACGTGGAAAATGTGTAAACATATTATAGATAATTTAAAACGAAATTATGATGTAGATTTATTTATGTCAGTAGATTTATGTAACAAACATCAACATGAATATAAAAATACAATTCAAGAAAATAACTTGGATGATTTGAATGAAGCAATAGATTATTATAAACCTATATCTGTTTATCATAGTTCAAATTATAAAAACAATTCATTTGCCGGAAAAATAAGAACAAATCACTATATTAAAGAAGATAAATATTTGTTAGAAAATAATGATGAACTTTTAGAATCTTCCTTTGAAACAAGTGATACATTAAAATTTAAAAAAATGTTTATTAGAAATCAACATTCCAATTTAGAAGATAAGGATTCATATGATATAAAAAATACCAAAGTAATTGGTGAACAATATTTTTTTGTTTTTAAAGCATATGAATTATTAGAACAACATATATCAAATACTAATAAACATTATGATACTATTATTAGATTAAGGTTTGATCAATTAATATGGAATATTCCTTTTTTTTCATCAGAAGATACATTATATAATGAAGAAAATATTAATAAAATGAATATTCTATTATCAAATGTTAAGTTTGATATTGATAAACCAAATAATAATTCAATTTATGTATTTGGAGGTGGTGTTTATTGTAATTATGCATATGTAAATGATCAATTTTTTGCTCATGATATGTCATTAATACCAACTATGAAAAATTTTTATGAAGAACTACCAAATATAATAAGTAATTGTTTTGAAAATTTTTGGCCGTTTTATGGTTGCTGGATTGAACACTTTTTTTGTAATTATTTATTTAGTAATAATATTATAATCAAGAGAAGTGTGTTATCGGGAAAATTTATTAGAGAAAAAGAATAATTTTTAAATATATAAAATATATATGAGTCAAATATATTTTATGATAAATTATGGAGACAATCATAACTCAATTATAAATAAAGGTGCTGGTGCTAGTGAATTATTATTTTATATGACAGCTTATGAATTATCAAAACACATTCCTGTTATAGTATTTAATCGTGATACCCCACAAAAAATTGATTCATTAGAATATCAGTTTTTACCTGATAATATGAATCCCAATATTGAGAATATAAATAATTCTGTTATAGTTGTTCAGAGACATATGGATCAATTAATTAATTTACATAAAATTAATCCATCAAATAAATATGTATTATGGTCTCATGATTATTTACATGATAAATTTTCAAACCTTTCTGGTAATTATACTCCTAAACAAGTAAATGAATATTTTAATAAACATAATATTACAATAGTTTCAGTAAGTGAGTTCCATAAAAAAAATATTTTATCAAAGTTACCTGATGTAAATATAGTTACTATATATAATGGTTTATTTCCAGATATTTACAAAATAAATAAAGAAATAGAATATGATAAAAATAAAATAATATTTGCGTCTAGTTGGGGAAAGGGATTAGATAAAGTATTACGTATCGGTCGTGAATATTATAGTAAAAATGATCAGTTTAAATTACTATTAATAAAACCAAAATATTGTGGTGATTGGGATGTAAATTCTAATGGAGAATATCCTTTTATACAACAAATAGGATGTATAGAAAATAAACAACAATATTGTGAATTATTACAAAGTTGTTTGGCTGTTTTTTCAACTTCTTACCAAGAAACTTTTGGGTGTGTATTTGCAGAAGCATTACATTTAGGTGTCCCAGTAATTGGTGATAATAATACAGATGCAGGATTTCGTGAAATTATACCAAATGAATTAATGTGTAATTTTGATAATCCATGGGAGGTTATTGAGAAAATACAAAACATTAGTGAAAATAGACCAAATGTTAGTCTGGATAGTAAATTTTATAGTGATGATATAATAAACAAATGGTTAAATTTATTACGATAATAATTATTAATTAATAATAAAAATAATTAGTTAATAATAATCCTTAATTTTGTTTTATATGTCTTCCCATAAAGTGATTTAAGTAATTTTCAAAAAATCTAATATTATTTTTATAATATTTAAATATAATTATACTAATAGCAATTTGCTCATCTAAATCTTTTGCTAGTCTAAGTTTATCTGATTCTTCATTCATACGTAAAACTAGTTCTAAGGCTTCTTCTGCAATTAGTTTTCTCTTATTGGAAGGAATATAAATAACACCACTATTAAACATTCTGGATTCAGGATCAACAAAATAATTAATTTTATTAAAAAAAGAACCTAATCCTCTTTCATTTAGTAGTGGATTTTCATTTGAAAATAAAACCGGACAGTTAAAAAAGTCTTTATCTAAGGTAGTAATATTTTCTTTAAACTCTGTATCTAAATCAACAAATATAATTTCTTCTTCTTGTGTATGATTTATCAATAAATATATTTTTTCTATTAATATGTTCAAACGATATGGGTTTTTAACTGATTGAGCAACACTTTCATACTCAATTATAGGAAAATTATGTTTTATGTGTCCTATGTTAATTCCTTCTAAATTATTAGTATTTATATAATTTTCTATTTCTGGAATTTTATTTTTACTAGTTTCATCATATCCATAATATATATATATTTTACTATTAGGTAAAAATTTTCTAAGTGAATTAACAGAATTTGATAATAATTGTAACCCATCATCATATGAACAACCATTACATCCAGGTACTAGTAAATAAGCAAAAAACATTTATAATATATATTATATTTTAAATTTTATAATATATTTTATAATATATTTTATAATATATTTATAATGATAATTTCTTTGGGAATTAACTGTGATATTGCAACTATATTAAAAAATAATAATTTAAGAACAATGTCATTACCTTTTGACTGGATTGTTACTTATAATGGTGTATCAGATATTATTGAAAATAGATTTGAGCACTTTCTTACTAGTGATTGTGAAAGTAAATATAATATTGAAAGTCCACATTTTGATATTGAACAAAGTAAAGAAGTTTTTACTCGTAGAATAGAAAGATTTTTAAATATTTTATCAAATTCTTCTGAAAAAGTAATTTTTGTAAGAACAGGACACGAGATGCATCATTGTGGTAAAAATAAATGTGACTATAATGATGCAGAAGATCTTGACATTGTTTTAAAAAAAAATTATCCCCATTTAGAATATGAAATTATTACTATATTAGCTTGTGGTAATTGTTATCAACCTAATAAAGAATATAAAAGCGAAAGTCAAAATATAAAGTTTTTTAATATTTCTAGCGATAAACCTTTGGATATGAATAATAAATTCAAATTTGTTACAAATATTATTCTTTCTTTATAAAAATTTAGTTTAATATTTTTATAAAAATATTAAAATATAAAATGATAAAATATATTATTAATGTCAAAATATATTTATTTAGAGACAAATGATGGAGGATTTAATGATATTTTATGTGTAATTAATTGTATTAAAATATATTGTAAAAATAATGGTAAAATATTATTATTAAATACATTAAATTCGTGTTATAAAATAAATTTTTCTGATTTTTGTCATATAGATTGTGAATACGTAATTACTGATTTAGATAAAATTAGAAATATATTAACTAGTAATGATTTAAGTATTTATCCTAATATTTTAAATATAAATGATATTAAAAATATATTAGATAATAATTTTGTTTATTCACTTAGAAATAATGAAGGTTTTTGTTTTCAATATAATGATCAATATATTCCATTAAAATTACCAAATTTTTATACTAATGAAAATATAACGATTGTAATTACCGATTTAGGTAGTTTATTAGGAAATGATAATTTTAAACATTTTGATGTAAGAAATAATTATGGATTTGAACTATTCAAAACATTAAAATTTAAACCATATTTAATAGAACATGTTAAAAATTGTTATTCAAAAATTGAAAAACCCTATAATACTTTACAAATAAGAAATACAGATATAAATTGTAATTATGAAGATTTATATAACGCAAATAAAGATTACATACATAAATATAATAATATTTATATTGCAACAGATGATAAATCATGTTTAGATTTTTTTAGAACAAAAGGATTAAATGTAATAAATTTTACTACTTTTCCAGATACATATGAAAATGTAAGTTATGGTATTTCTCAATGTAATTTACACTATTCAAAAATAAATTCTAAAACAAAAATAATGGATTTGATCACTGATATTGTTTTATTGAGTATGAGTGAACAAATATTTTCAAATTCAATCGGTGGATTTATATCATTAGTGAGAAAATGTCATCAATCATCTTCTGAAATAAAAAACCAATTTCAATTATGAGTATTTTATGTTTTATTATGAAAAAAATTACCACCACCAGAATAAATTTTTCGTTTTTTATATTCTTCTATTAAAAATTGTATTCTTTCATCCTTATGACGAATACTATCTATATTATTAAACGTATCTTCTAAACCTTGATATTTAATATCTAATGTATTATTTGTATCTTTATTATGTTTTAATAATGGAAGTATAATATTTTTTAGAAAGGATGTATTACAAGCGTAAATATGATTAGACCATAATTGGTCATCATTATTAACTACAAACCACTCATAATTATAGTTTATTGTTTTCATAGTTTTATAAAATTCTTTGGGATTTGGAATCCATGATAAACTTTCTATTTTATATTTATAATTTTCTTGATTTTGTTTTAACCAGTCTTCACCTCCACTAATATATAAGAATCCAGGGTTCTTATAATTAGATAATTTAACTTGTGCATAATTATCTTCTTGTAATATTTGTTTCACATCATCAAGTGTTTTTTTAATATCATAATCTTCTTTCATAAGGAGAAAATCATTTTCACAAAATATAAAATATTCAGTTTTACAATTTTCTACCAATTCAATAAAAGCATTTAAAATTCCAATGTTTTCATTATTTCCAAAAATATTAATATTATATTGTTTAGCTATTTCAATATCCTCATTGGATATTTCTTGAAAAAAAATATTTCTATTTTCATTAGTAATTTGGTTAAATAACCCATTTTTATCATGACTATCTAATGTTTCTGTTAATATACTCACTTTTTTCCAAGATAAATAGTTAATTGAAAACATAAATATATATTTATATAAATATTATTTATATATTATTTATATATAAATGACAAAAAATTTTATTACATTTGGTGCAGGTGGACAATCTTTTACAGAAGCAATGACACGTTTAATAAATCAATCAAAAAGTTTAAACTTTTTTGATTTTATCTACGGTTATACCGAAACAGATTTAAAAAACGAACATTTGTTTTGGGAACAACATCATAATTTTATTGAAAATAATAAAAGAGGATATGGTTATTTTATATGGAAATCTTATATAATTAAAAAAATGATGGAAAAACTAAATAATAATGATATATTATTAGTTCTTGATTGTGGATGTGAAATTGATATTAAAAAAAGGGAAAAAATAGCTGAATATTTTGAATTAGTAAAAGAAGATATTATCATTGGAACGAATACTGTATGTTCAGATACAGATAAAAAATGGACAAAAATGGATTTAATATTAGAATTAGATATGTTAGATGATAATTATTTGAATACTCCACAACATCAAGCAGGTGCTATTTTATTTCTAGTTTGCGATAAAACACGTGATTTAGTTAACAAATGGTATGAATTGAGTTGTAATTATCATAATATAGATGATACGCCTTCTATTAAACCAAATGATAATTGTTTTATAGAACATAGACATGACCAATCAATATTTAGTTTATTAACAAAAAAATATAATTTATATAGTAACCATTCTTTATTTGAATGTATAGATTATATTAGAAATAGAACTGGCATTTCAAAATTATAATATCTTAATTTTTCTGGTATAGTTTATATGGTATAGTTTTATATATTATAATTTTCAATTTCAATATTATAAATTCGGTTGATTGTGTCACTAAAACCTGAACCCCATGAATAAACTGATAATTGATAAATTTTTCTAGTTGTTGTCATTAACATAAATTCAATCATAGTGTCTTCACATTCTTTAACCGTTGTTGTATAATGACCTAGGTGTCCAACCTCTAAATTTGTTTTTATTATAAATGGAAAATGAATACTATCTAAGTACATTTTATTACTAGTAATTAATACAAATTTTTCATTAATATTATTTTGTTGAATTGAAGTAATTATTTTTAAAATATTATCTAATCTTGTTTGATTAAATTGTTCATCATCATTTAATCTTATATGTATAATAGAGTACTCGTAATCTTTTATTTCAGTTAAATTTTTAAAAAGTAAAATTTTATTTCCAAATTCTATTTTTGGAGTAAGACAATTTTTAATTATAAAATCTTTACAATCTTTATCAATTTCTGAAATTGGCCAATTTATTGTAAAAATTAAATCTACTTTATTTTGATTATTACATAATTCTTCGATTTCAGAGTTACTTCCGAAATAAATATATTTTACATTTTCTTCACAATCATGAATAGATAAATTATTATCACAAATAAAACAATGAGATAAATTATGATTGGAAAAATTAACCTTTAAGTTTATATTTTTATTTTTAAGAAATTGATATAATAAAATTGTACCTCTAATATAGTCACCAAAACCGTGAGAACTATACTTTTCATTACGATTTTTACTTGTATAATAAACTTGATATATTGTTTTATCCATCTATTTCTGTATTATAAATATTATATATTATAAATATTATCTATTATCTTAAACAAAATAATTTATAACTTTTTAGTTTTTCAAAAAAGAATCACCATTTACTATTTTTTAAAATAAAAATCACATATGTTAGTATTAGATAAAATTATAATGAATCAAAATTCACAAAAAGAGTACTATTTAACTAATATTATTGAACTTATTAAAAACGGTGAAAAAATCAACATTGACTTTTATAATATTCTAGAAGAGAGACAAATAGAAATTATGGACCTAAATACTATGGAACAATTAAAAGAATTAGAAAAGGTGTTAAGTTTTTAATTAGTGTTTATTAAATATTTAATATTTAATATTTAATATATATAAATAATGAAATATACTTCTGGTAAGTATACATATGGAGAACCTAATATACATGGAGATTTTGAACATTATCCTGGTGCAAACCTATCAATAGGAAATTTTTGTTCAATTGGTGGTGGTGTTAATATTTATGTTGGCGCTAATCATAGAACAGATTGGGTTACAACATATCCTTTTGGAATATACATCATGATATATTTAATAAGTTTAATGGGGAGGGACATCCTGCAACAAAAGGTGATGTAATTATAGGTAATGACGTATGGATAGGGAATAACGTAACTATTATGTCAGGTATCACCATTGGTGATGGTGCAGTCCTTGCTGCAAATAGTCATGTTATTAAAAATGTTGAACCATATAGTTTTGTAGGGGGAAATCCATCAAAAATTATTAAATATAGATTTACAGAAGAACAAATTAAAAAATTATTAGAAATAAAATGGTGGTATTGGGATGATAATAAGATTAATGAAAATTCTCATTTATTATGTAATACAAATATTGATCATTTTATTAATACTCATTTTAATCAAAACGAAACTTAATATCAGTATTCATTAAAATTAATCCTGTACCTGAAATGTCACCATATTTTGTAACGTCGTATTTTTCTTCATCAATACTATGCCATAGTCGCTGCATTGCTTCTCTTTCTGCAACTGACGGATGATGTATATCATCCAAAAGAATAATTCCAGAAAAATTTAATTCTTTTAATTTATTAATAATTTCCCTCTCAATTACCTCAAAATGATCAATATCTATCATTACTATTTTACATTTGGAAACCAATTCTGGTTTTAAATCATCTAATACATTTTTAATTCTAAATTGTATATTATTTTTACTATATATTTTATGTAGTGGGTCTTTAATATGATCTACTATATCGTAAGATATAACACGATTATTTTCGTTATGAGATAGTGAAATAGCACTACGTCCATTAAGTGTACCAATATCTAAAATAACTATATCATTAAATAATGTAGATAGATATGAATATAATTTATATTCTTGTTGTCCTGAGGGTAAATCATAATAAGAGACATCAACTAAATATTCGTGGTTTTTTAGTTTAAAATTATCCAAAAATTCATTACTTATTTTAATTTCCATTTATATAAGTAATATCTATAAAAAATATGATAAATATGATGAATATCATGAATATCAAAAATATTTACTCATTTGGTTTCCTTTATTCTCAAAACCACATTTTTCATAAAATACTTTATTTTTATCTTGACAATCCAAAATAACTTTGTAACAATTCATTTGTTTGGCTATTTCAATTACTTTTTCTACTAATATTTTTCCTAATTGTTTTCCTCTATATGATGGATGAACCACCACATCTTCAATATGACCTACTTTTCCCATATTGTGTATGATTTTATCTTCTATAAGTAATGTTATTGAAGCTATAATAGTCTGACTACTAGTATCTTCTATGATAAAAATAGAATGTTTTGGTGTTAAATTTTCTATAAATTGATTAAATTGTTGTATAGATATTTCACTAGGCTGAATAATACTTAAATGTTGTAATAAATGTAAGTAATATTTATTAAAATCGTCTTTCTCAATTTTTCTAAATAATAAGTCCTTTTGCATAATTATTCTATATCATTCATAAATCTTAAAATATCTGAGTAAAAACGTTTATATGTCAGGTGACTTTTATCCATATTACATAAATAATGATGTGTTTTTTCGTATATTTCAAATAATGATTCTTTTGATTCTAAAAGAGGATTTATTTCATTTATATCATCAAAGAACATAGGATATTCTTTACCTAAGTATTCTTCTGTACCTTCACATCTTGTGACAAAAATAGGATTATTACTAATAATACTCTCTAACACTGAATTGTTTGCTGCTGCATCAAATAAAGGTAATATTAATATAGATCTTTGAACTAAATTATCATATTCTTTAAAATCTTTTAAATAGGGCATTTCCACAGTATTTATAAAAGTATTCAATAAATTTGTATCTAATTTTAATTCATGTATTTCTCTTTTTAAATAATGTATTCTATTATCATTATTTTTAATTCCACTTAACCATATTTTTTTACTTATGATTCTGGATTCTACTTTTAAAATATCTGTTATTTTACGTAATTGTTGTCCTAATAATACTAATGTAAAAGTGTTATTCATTTTAAAGTTATTTAAATCAAAATATTTTGATAATTCACCAATTGGATGATATATGGTAATGATCTTAGGTAATGAATATTTTATATTTTCTTGAATCCATTTTTTTTGGTAATTAGTTAAACAAAATAATCCTTTACAAAAACGAAGTGAATTTTTAAAATTTGAATTATCAAATAACAGATTTATATGTAATTGTGTATTAAAGTAACTTGGAACATTATTTGTAATATGTATAATTCCTATCCACGGTTCTTTAATAACTTGCATTTTATCCCAAACAAAATATTTTTCACATGAATCTATAAATATTTTTGTTTTTATATTAACTTCTTTTGTTTCATCCTTTATTATATTATTATCAATACCATATTGTATAATAGTTTTCCAACCACCTCTATGTGTTACCGTTTTATAATAATTACTTAATAATTTTAACTTATAATAACCAATAGATAAATTATTTTGAATATTAAAAAAGTTATGTCCGCCAATTGGGTTTATACTTTCTAATGATTCTTGTGAGAATCTAATAGCAACATCAAGTGTTGCTACTTTTCCTATATTAAAATCAATTAATGATTTGGAAAAATATACATCTTCTGGTAAAGTATAACTATTTGTCACTTTCATATAATCTAAGGTAGAATTTCCAAGTTCCAAGTTTTCTATTTTCACTTTTTCAATCACTTCTAACATTTTGGATTTACTTCTTATTGAAAATCCACCATTACCTACACCATAAGAGTTATCATCTTGATTTTCTGGCCACGGTGCTCCAATATAATCATATTCAAGAAATTCATCAATGTTT
>Ga0209401_1000520_pt1 | contig 26150 bp, 31 predicted proteins | sample M_140807_MF_Meta_FD_187318 | JGI IMG/M metagenome (GOLD analysis project Ga0209401, IMG submission 187318) | Freshwater microbial communities from Lake Montjoie, Canada to study carbon cycling - M_140807_MF_MetaG (SPAdes) (version 2) | ecosystem: Environmental > Aquatic > Freshwater > Lake... | reverse complement strand
TGTGCTCTTCGCGTCCCTGGTGGCGGCTGCCCTGTTCCCCCTGCAGCTGCTCGATCCCGCCTGGCAGTTGCGCCTCGCTGGCACCCTGATCAACGGCGCCCCCTTCCCCTTGCTCGGCCTGGCCCTATTGCAGATCGCCGCTGAGCTCGGCCCTCATGATCCGCTGCTCAAAAACCGCGCCCGCCTCTGCAGCCAGTTGGCGGTGGCCGCCGCCCTCGGCTTCCTGCTGCTCCTCCCCTTGCAGACCATCGCCGGCCTAAAGACCAGTCGCTCGCTGAACCAGGCCCAGGCAACCCGCATCCAGGGCGCCGAGGCCAAGCTCAAGGCCCTGCGCCAGGTCGTGGCCGGTGCCGCCAGCAACGACGATCTCAACCAGCAGCTCCAAAAGCTCAACGGCCCGGTGCTCGGCCCCGCCGACATCGCCCAGCCGCTGCCGTTGCTCAAGGCCCAAGTGGCTGCCGTGCTCGATCAGGCCGCCCTGCAGATCAGCCGCGAACGGGAAGCCAGCCAGCCCCGCACACCCTTGCTCCTGCTGCCTGATCTGCTCCGCAAGGCCCTCGCCAGCCTGGCGCTAGCTCTGGGCTTTGCCGCCCTGGCCCGGCGGCCGGGTTCAGAGCGTTCCCTGCTCCAGGAGCTGCAGGGGTCATGGCGGCGCTCCCGGTTCGGTGGCGCAGGCCGGCGTTCCAGCAAAACCGAAGCTGATTACCTCCGCGAACTAAGCCGCAGCGATCACAACTCCTGAGGCTGATCGGCCACCTGCTTCAGGGATGTCCCCGCACAGGGCCACCAAAAAGCCTCCGATGCCCCAGTTGCAGGGGGAATAGGGGTGCGGCCACGCCATGAACACCCGCCTAACCTGGCCCCATGGGCACCCCTCAATCCGCGGCGCTGCAGCTAGACCCTCCGGCCTGGCCTCTCGGGGCGGGCCTGGAGGCGCCGGAGATCGCTGCAGCCTTGGCGCGGCTCCGCCTGGATCCCGACGTGCAGGAGATCCGGCTGTTCGGCTCCCGCGCTCGCGGCGAGGCTCGACCGGGTTCCGACCTCGACCTGCTGCTGATCCTCAAAGGCAGCCTCACAGCGGAGCGTGAACGTCAGCTACGCGCCCGCACCCGAGCCTTGCTGCTCCCGCTGCTGCCCGTGGATCTCGACCTGCTGATCAGCGATGCCGCCACGACCAGCCACTGGGCAGGCTCCCGCTGGCATGTGCTCGGCCACATCCACCGCGAAGGGGTGCCACTCAATGTCCCCTGAGGAGGACGCCCGCGCCATCCTCAGGCTGGCCATGCGCCACGAGCAGTCGCTGGGCGCCAGCCTGGATCCGGCATTCGCCCAGGAAAACTGGGGCTTTCTGGCCCAGCAATGCGTGGAGAACCTGCTCAAAGGCCTGATCGTTCTGTCCGGTGAGCAGCCACCGTTGAGCCACGATCTTGAGCGTCTGCAGCTGCTGGCCGGGGTGGTCCTTCCGGAAGAGCTGCTGGCGCTTCAGGAGTTTGCTGTGAAAGCGCGCTATTCACCCGAGGAGACACCGCTTTCGGGCTCCCGAGTGGAACTGCTAGCCCGGATCCGCCAACTCAGGGGGGAGCTGGAGAGTTTGCTGGGGGGAACGGACAGGCCAGCGATCGGCACCGGCTGAGCCGGTCGGCATCAGCGCAGGCCGGGGGTGCATCGTGCCGCTGGGGACACCGGTAGCGCAGGGCAGCCGAAACGCTGCCAACACTGGCTCTGCGACGGAGCTTCCAGCCGGTCAGCCCCATTCCATTGATGCCTGATGTGCCCTCATCAGATGCAAACCACCCTGCAGCTCGATGACGATGTGGTGAGCATGGCCAGGGTTCTGGCCCGGCAAAAGGGCTCCAGCCTCGGCGCCGTGATCAGTGAGCTGGCCCGGCGAGGCCTGCGCCAACCCGCTCTGGACGAGGGGCTCCCGCCAGCGCGGCGCAATGAGCTGCAGTTGCTGCCCCTTCACCCGGAGGGGGGACCGGTGGATCTGCAGTTGGTGAACAGCCTGCGAGACGAGCTGCCGTGAGCGCAGCCCTACTGGATGTGAACGTCCTGATCGCCCTGCTGGATCGGCGCCACATCCATCACGATCAGGCCCACACCTGGCTGGCGCAGTCAGCCCCACGGCCCTGGGCCAGTTGTCCGATCTCGGAAAACGCCGTTCTGCGCATTTTGGGGAACCCGCGCTACCCCAACAGTCCGGGGCCTCCGGCCGTTGTGGCGCCGCTGCTGCAGGGCTGGCGTGCCTTGCCGCCGCCTGCAGGCTGAGCTTGTGGAGGGTGGGCGCGAGGCCCTTGTGGTTCTGGATGGCACCTGAAGGCTGCATCGACCCCGCCACGGCTCGAGACTCGCTCACCTGCCTGTGGGGCCTTCAGCCCGCCCAGATCTCCTCAAGATCGATCGCCAGCCCAGGGAAATGGGGATCCGCTTCAAGGCGGCTGGCCGCTTCGAGCCGCCGCGGCTGGGCCGGGGAATCGGCCAGCGGTTCCCAGATCTCCACGGCCCGCTCCGCCGGAATCAAGAGCCAACCGAGGCGGGCCCCGTTGCGCTGGTAGGCGGCCATTTTTTGGCGAAGGGCGGTGAGGCCACGGGGGCCTTCGTCGCTGGGGCTAGCCAGCTCCACCACCAGATCGGGACAGAGGGGAGCGAAGCTGCGGCGCTGCTCGGCCGTGAGGGCCTGCCAGCGATCGAGGGCCACCAACGCGGCATCGGGGCTGAGCACCGAGTCGTCCGGCAGGCGGAAACCGGTGGAGCTATCGAACGCCTTCCAGCTGCCGGTGGCACGGGCCCACGCCTGAATCTGAAAGGCCAAATCGGCGTTGCGTGCGCCGGTATCGCTTCCGGTGGGGGTCATGCAGATCAGGGAACCATCAGCGGCCAGCTCCAGCACGGCGTCTGGATTGGCCTGGCACAGGGCAGCAAACTGCTCGGGGGTGAACCGCAGGCCAGCGCAGAGCGAAGCAGGCAGGTTGAGCCACTCCGGCAGCCCGGCGCCGCATGCCTCGCCGAACGGGGTCACCAGGGGCCGAAGCGGAGCGAGCATGAGCCCAGCGAGCGTGCAGGATTTCAGGCTAAGGGCGCCATCAACAGCTGGTCGCCTAGGTCGCGATCAATGGCGCGATCTCGAAGACATCTGATGCGGGCCCGGCCCAACAGATCAGCCTGCCCGCGGATCAGCCAACGCCATCCACTCCGTGCGGCATTTCCCCCAGCCAGCGGGTGTCGTTGAGCAACGCCTCCGCCAGCTTGGGATTCCACTGCGGCAGGCTCCGCCACTCCTCCAGGCTATACACCAGCAGATCGCAGGCCAGCGGCAACGCACTGGTATCCCAGCGGCGCAGCCGTTCCCAGATCGGTTCGTCGCAGCGCTGCAGGATCAGCAGCAGATCGAGATCGCTGCCCACGCCGGCTGTGCCGCGGCCATAGGAGCCGAACACACCCACCGCCATGAGCTCGGGATGACCGCTCTGCTGCAGGGCGGCCCAACTCCCAGCCTGCTCAAGCACTTCAGCGGCGGCTGGCCAGCGCCGCACGGATCCACTCGGTGATGGCACGGGCATGAAGAAGGGCCTGCTCGCTTTGCAGTCTGCCGAAATGCTCCCCCGGTGTGCCCTCCGGATAGCTGTCGGGATAGCGGGTGGGGATATAGAAGCCATCCAGCAGCCGCAGCCGGTCTTCGAGGCCTTCGGGCGGCGCCGGCTGCCAATCCTGCTGCGGCAGCACCGCCCAGAGCCGGGTGAGGGTGTGGCCCCAGGCCTGCTGGCCAAGGGCCAGATTCAGCCCCTTCAGCGCCTTCTCCACCGCCTGATGGGCGGCGAAACAGGCCCATTCATGGCGGTCGGCCTGCATCGACTGCTCCGCCTGCTCCAGATCCCGCAGGGCCTGATCCACCCAGTCCGCCGATCGATCGGCCAAGGTCAGCACGGCGAATCCGATAAATCTAGGCCGCGCGTCCTTGGTGCTGCTCATCCACGGGGAGGAACAACCAGGGGCCATCGATGGCGGGATCAGTAAGATTCTTACTTGCAGCCTTTGGCGCCGATGCGAGTCACCAGCAAGGGTCAGGTCACCATCCCCCAGGCCATCCGCGAACGCTGTGGCCTGCTGCCCCACACCGAAGTGCACTTCGTGGAGGAAGGGGGGAGGGTGTTTCTGCAGAAAGACAACAGCCAACCCAGTCGCGGCGATGAGGCGGTGCAGCGCCTGCAGCAGGCGCGACTTCGCACCAAACTCAGCACCGATCAACTCCTGGCCCTCACCCGTGGCGACAGCGAGACGGGTGATCAGCTCTGATGGTGCTGGTCGACACCAACGTGATCCTCGACGTGGTGACCGGAGATCCCCGCTGGAGCGACTGGAGCCGACGCCAACTGGTGCACTGGCTGGATACGGGACCCGTGGTGATCAACGCCATCATCTATGGCGAGATTGGCTTTGCCTGTGAGCGCATTGAATCTCTGGATGCACTCCTGCCAGCCCATCTCTACGACTACCGGGCTATCCCGAGGGAGGCCGCCTTTCTCGCCGCCCGAGCCCATGCCGCCTACCGCGAGCGGGGCGGCACCCGCACCATGATCCTGCCCGACTTCCTGATCGGAGCCCATGCCCTGGTGGAGGGCATGGGCCTGCTCACCCGGGACGGACGCCGCTACCGACAGGCTTTCCCAGGATTGAAGCTGATCACGCCGCAGGCCTGACTCAACCAGCACGCACCCGGGCTGCCCCTGCGCCTGCTCTAGCCGAAGGCTTCTGCGAAGCAGTAGGCCCACACCGGACAGCCACCGCCCGGCTTATTCTTACTTGGTATTACCTGCTCCTCTGGGGATCCAGGATGACTCTCGACGCCACCATCCCTGAGGCCTCGCGAGAGCTCTCCGATGCCGTGCGCTCGCTCACCAGCAAAGGGCAGGTGACGATCCCCAAGGCCGTGCGTCAGCAACTCGGACTTGGGCGCGGCAGCCGGGTGAGCTTTGCGGTGGTGGGGGATCACATCGAGGTTCGCGCCTGGAAGCCGCCCCACCAGCCGCCCACCAGTGGCTTCGGGTTGCTGCACAGCCGCCAGCCTCCGTTGCCGGTCGACTTCGATCCCGCCACCCTGCTGAGCCCGTGATCGGCCTCGATACCAATGTGCTGGCCCGTTACTACGTGGCTGGGGCCGATGACGATGGCGCCGATCCCGCCACGGAGAGTCAGCGGGCAGCAGCGCGCGCCCTGATCGAATCCGGCCGGCCGTTGTTCCTGCCCAAAACCGTGAGCCTCGAACTGGAGTGGGTTCTGCGGGGCTACTACCGCTTCCCGGTGACCGATGTGCTCAAGGTCTTCGAGCACCTGCTGAGCCTGGAGAGCCTCACGCTGGAAGATCGCCCCTGCCAGGAACAGGCCGTCGCTGGTCTGCGCGCTGGTCTCGATTTCGCCGACGCCCTGCACCACGCCAGTTGCCGCTCCTGTGAGCTGATCGCCTCCTTCGATGACAAGGGGTTTGCCCGGCGGATCCAGCGCCTGAACCTGCCGCCCAAGGTGCTGCTTCCGTCTTGAGCATGGGATCGGTGTGCACGTTGTTGCAGCGCCTTAGCCCTGGAGGGATGCCATTGCCTCTTCAATACAAGTTGGCATGCATCTCGCAAACTGCATTCCATCACGTCTGTAGCGTTCCATGGGTGCTGTCAGCCTTCGACTTCCAGACCATCTGGATCAACAGCTCAGTGAGGAAGCGCGACTCAGTGGCCAACCTCGCTCCCAGCTGATGCACGAGGCCTTGGAAACCTGCTTTCGCAACGGCGGGACGAACAGGCACCAGCGGCCCTGAGACTGGCCGCGGGACACAGAGCGGCTGGACATCGCCGAGATCCTCGCTCTGGATAGCGACTTCGATGCCTATCGGCGCTTCCGGCGGGAGCCTTTTTGCCGGGTTGCCCTGCCATAAGCCCCGGCGGCAGGCGCTGTAGCCCCCTGAGCAACAGCGAGTTCGATCCAAGACGCCTAAGATGACCTGATGCGCTGATGCGCTGATGCGCTGATGCTATGGTGCATGCCAAAGGCAGCTCGGTCATGCGAACCACGCTCGATATTGAGGACGATGTTCTGGCTGCCGCAAAAGAGTTGGCGCAACGGCAGGGTGTTTCCGCCGGACAAGTGGTTTCGAAGTTGTTGCGCTCAGCCCTCACCGGTGAGGCACCAGCCCAGCGCTCAGGTGCAGCGGTTGTGGCCGGATTCCGCCCCTTTGCGGCCAACAATCAACGCCTGGTTAGTAACGAACAAATCGATCAGTTGCGCGATCTCGAAGGCCTCTGATGCGGGCACTTCTGGATGTGAATGTGATCATCGCCCTGCTTGATCGTGCCCATGTGATGCATACATCCGCCTGCACCTGGCTGGAGCGGAATCTCGATCAGGGCTGGGCCACCTGTCCGCTCACCGAGACCGGTGTGGTGCGGATCATGGCTCAGCCCGCTTATCCCAATCAGCAGCCGGCCCAGCAGGTGGCCGCCCGTCTGGCCGAGGCCTGCAGCCATCCCAGCCATGCGTTCTGGCCCCAGCAGATCAGCCTGCTCCATGAGGGTCTGATTCGCTGGGAGCGTATCCTCGGTCCTCGCCAGATCACCGATGCCTATCTGCTGGCCCTGGCCGTGGCCCACGGCGGTCGGCTGGTGAGCTTTGATCAACGGATTGATCCTCAGCAGGTGCCCGGAACCAGCGCGAGCCATCTCCATGTGATTTCACCGCTCTGACCCTGACGAGCGCTCTCGGAACGACAGCAACAAACGCCCAGTGATTCACCTCCCCCTTCAACCCGGTAAACCCTCCGCCACCACCGGATTGCTGAGGGTACCGATCCCTTCGATCGTGATCGCCACCTGATCGCCGGGCTTGAGCCAGCGGGGCGGATTGGCGGCCATGCCCACGCCCTCGGGGGTGCCGGTGAGGATCACGGTGCCGGGCAGCAGGGTGGTGCTACCGGAAAGAAAGGCAATGATCTCGGCCACCGAAAAAATCATGTCGCTGGTGTGGCCGTGTTGCACCCGCTCGCCGTTGAGGTGGGTGCCGATCGCCAGGGCCTGGGGATCGGGCAGCTCGGCGGCGGGAACGAGCACCGGGCCGAGGGGGGCGAAGGTGTCGAAGCTCTTGCCGCGGCACCATTGACCGCCGCCCAATTCGGGGCGCTTTTGCCAGTCGCGGGCGCTCACATCATTGGCGCAGGTGTAACCGAACACCGCCCCCAGCGCCTCCTCCACCCCCACGTTCTTGCAGCGCCGGCCGATCACCACCGCCAACTCCGCCTCGTAGTCCACCTGGTGGCTGGCCAGGGCGGTGGGCAGCTCGATCGGCGCCTCCGGATCCTGCACCGCCCCCGGCGACTTCATGAACAGCACCGGCCGCTGCGGGATGGCGGCGCCGGTCTCGGCGGCGTGGCGGCGATAGTTGAGGCCGATGCAGAGCAGGGCCCGCGGCTCCAATGGCGCCAGCAGCCGGGCCACCTGAGCCGGCTCACCGCTGGGGCGCTGGCCGGCGAAGAGATCCCCCTCGAGGCGCTCGCGGCTGCCATCGGCGTGAAGGAGGCCGTGGTGGATGGCGCCCAGGGGATCGGCGTAGCGGAAGATCGGCATGGTTGAGAGCAGTGCACCCTTCTCCATCAACGTTCATTCACGGCTCAGCGGCAAGTCATCTCCACGCGCCGACCCCGATCCAAAACTGAATCGCTTCGCCAACGGTATGGGGGGCTAAGGCACATCGGATCTTGAGGTGCAAAAACAAACCATTCCTTGCGACCAAGTGGGCTTAGTCCAGGCCTAAACTAACCAGATCGCCTCCTTCGTCGCCATGCAACCGACTGCTACCGATCGGCGCGACGCCTTGCGGATGGTGAACGTGCACCAGGCCAAAACCCAGTTATCGCGGCTGATGGACGATGCCCACGCCGGCGAGACCATCGTGCTGGCCAAGGCGGGCAAGCCCTGGGCCCGGCTGGTGCCCCTCGCCTCGCCACCCCCCCAGCGTGTCCCCGGCCGGCTGCGCAGCCAGGGGCCCCTGAGCGAGCCCAACGCCCTGCTTGAGCCCATGGAGGCTGATGATCTCGCGGTCTGGGAGGAGGCCGCCCTGCTGAGCAGCTCCCCCCAACCGTGATGGCCCCCTCGGGATATCTGCTCGATAGCCATGTGCTGCTCTGGTGGTGGTTTGATCCGCAGAGGCTCTCCCCAGCCGCCCAGGCGCTGCTTGTAGAACCCACCAACCCGATCCTGGTGAGCGCTGCTTCGATCTGGGAGCTGAGCCTCAAAGTCCATCGCGGCAAGCTGCCGGAACTGGAGCGCGCCATCGCCGACCTGCCGGGGCTGCTGCAGGCTGATGGCTTCCTGGAGCTGCCGATCACAGCGGCCCATGGCCTGAGGGCCGGGGCCTACCCCCAGCCCCACCGGGATCCCTTTGATCGGATGCTGGCCGCCCAGGCGGAGCTCGATCGCCTGGTGTTGCTCAGCGCCGATCCCCAGCTCTCCACCTTTCCCTGTCAGATCCTTTGGTGAGGCGCTCAGGCGATCAGCAGCTGGTAGGCAGCGTTGATCCGCCGGAAGGATTCGGCGTCGCCCCCCATGTCGGGGTGGTGGCGCTTCACCAGCCGCCGGTGGGCCGCCTTCACCGCGGCCAACGGGGCACCCCAGGAGAGCTCCAGGATGCCGAGCGCCTCGACCCGCTGCCGGTCCGGAGCAGCGTGGCGGCCGTGCTGGGAACGCCGGCCCTCACCCTCCCCGACGCCAGGGCCTCCGCCTGACCCCGACGAGCGCCGGGAATCACCCGAACCGGCGCTCCAGGCCCGGTTGGAACCGGCATCCCTGGATGCGTCCGGTCCACCATCTCGAGCGCCAGCGCGGGCGTGATCCTTGCTGCCGCCCTCCCCGGTGTCGCCCGGGCGAGGGTCGCCGGCCGCCGCGCCAGCCCCGCCGCCCTGGGCTTCAGCCCCCCCCCAGTCAGCCCCACCCCAGCTCCGGCCACCCGGGCGACGCCCATCCTGCTGGCGCCACCAAGCCTGCTGCCGTTCCGCCCGCTCCCGCCGGGCCTGGGCCTCCTGCCGCCCTTGAACCTCCAACCGCGCGATCCCGGCCAGCAGCTCCTCCACCACCGCCTGGGGATCGGCACTGAGACGATCGGCGGCCCTGGGGCCATGCAGGGCAAAGGCCGCCCGCACCGCCGCCTTCACCCTGCTGGCGGGGCCGGCGAGGGCCCAGCGGAGTTCGGCACCGAGGCCGGGCGCCCGGCGATCGAGGGCATCCTCCAGCTCCAGGGCGGGATTGTGGGAACGGCTGCGGAGGTCATCGAGGAGGGCCTGGAGGCCAAGTTCAAGGCTCCCACCGGCGGCCGGATCACCCTCCAGGCGCGAACCGAGGCGCAACTCCCGCCAGCGGGGATGGCTGCTAAGCGCCTCGGCCCACTGCCGCACCAGCTGGGGGGTGATCCCCGGCGCCGCCCCGGTGGTGACCTCCGGGCCGGAACGCCAGGCGCGCGCCCCCTGCCTGGGGTGGGTGCGGCCGGCGAAATCGGCTGCTGCCTGGGCCTGGGCTTGCGCCTGGGCTTCGGCCGAACGGCTCCTTTGCAGCAGGGTCAGCTCCTCGCGCAGCAGCCGCACCTGGTGGTGCAGGGCCTCGTTTTCGAGCAGCAGGGCATCGAGGTTGGTGGTCACGGCGCGACCGACGGGCCCATGCATCCAGCTCCTGCGCTCACGCCCCATGGCTTGCCAGCGACCCTGCCTACGGCTGGCATCCTCGCCGCGGCCCAGCCCTCGCGCGGCGCGGGATCCCGCCCCGCCATGGACGGAGAGCCGGCCGGGCAAACGGCCGGGCGCCGCGGCCGCAGAACTGCTGCAGTTCCGAACGCTTGAATGAGGAGCTACTGGGATGGCGGCTTCAGCCACACTGGCTTCATGGCCTGGTTCATCAAGACCGAAACCTTCCGCGGTTCCGCCACCGAAGCAGCTCCCCACCTGGCTGCCCATCGGGCCTGGGTGAGGGAGCTGCGGAGTCGGGGCATCCGCATCAGCAGCGGCTACCTGGTGGATGGCGAGGGGCGTCCGGGTGGCGGTGGCCTTCTGCTGCTCGAAGCGATTGATCACGCAGCCGCGGAAGCCCTGATCCGCCAGGACCCGATGCTGACCAGCGAAAGTGTCGACTGGCGTCTGCACCAGTGGATCGGCGCCGTGGGGGATCTGGGGGTGGGTTGAGGGGCCTGTTCAGCCGATGCCGTGCCCTTCGCCGTTATGACGATTTTCATGAATCAACGCCAGCGCAATCGGGAGGTCGATCTGGTGGATAAAGCGCCAACCGCCGCAGAAGGCCCGTCGCGCTGCCACCCGCCGCAACGTGCATGAGCACAGGTTGCTGCTGCGGGCCAGGGGGATCAGCCCACCAGTTGCGCTTTGGTGTCGAACTGGCGAGCAGCCACCACCAACGCCTGATCGGCGCTGACCAGGGTCAGCCTCTGGCGATGGGCGACGGCCAGATGCAGGGCATCGCCAGCCCGCAGGCCGGGGGCGCTCTGCCGTTGCACCCAAACGCGTGCCAGCAGAAAGTCCTCGGCCCGAGGCTCCAGCAAGGCCAGTCGCTCGGCGCGGAACGCTTCTAGTTCGCTCTGGAGGCTGGAGACCTTTGTGGACCCAAGTTCGCCGCGGCGCTGGCGCACGGCTGTGGCTGAGGCGAATTCCAGCAGAACCCAGTGGCTGATCCAGAGCTCCTGTGTCGCGGCGCCCGCCAGCCAGGCGACGGCCGCTGGATAGCCGCTGTCGTTGTGAAACAGGGACACCAGCAGGGAGGTATCCACATAGACACCGGCACGGCTTGTGCTCACGGCTCCTGCTGGCGCAGCTCCCGCAGCAGCTGGACCGCTGAATCGCCGGGACCGGGCTGATCACCATGCAGCTGACGCAATCGCTCGATCCAGTCCGGATTCGTGCTGGCGGGACCGAGCTCCCGGACCACCCGGGCGACGGGCTGGCCGCGCCGGGTGATCACCACCTCCTCGCCCGCTTCCACCGCATCGAGCAGAGCCGAGAGCTGGGCCTTGGCCTCCGCCAGTCCGACCGTACGCAAGGGGATCTAGTCAGTTGACCAAAAGACTAGGAGGTTCCAGTTCTGGACCTGCTGTCACTAGGCCCTTCAGCCTCAGCCCCGCTGATGACGGCTGAGGCTGGCCGCTGAAAACAGAAAGCCTTCGGCCTGGGCGATGGCGACGACGGCGCTGGCATCAGTGGCCGCATCCACCTGGAGCTTGAGGGCGGGATCGGCGTCCACCTTGGCGAAGAAAGAGATCAGTTGAGCTTTTGACATGAAAAACTTTGATAAGTTCTTTTTAAGTCTAGGGAGCCCAGGCAGGCGTGGCGCGGCCGCCACACCTGCTCCCAATCATCCAGCTCCCAGTCATCCAGCCCCCAGCAGCTCCCTGAGCCCAGGCTCCAGCAGGGCGAAGGCGCGGCCGCGGTGGCCGATCCTGCCTTTGGTGGCCTTGTCCATCTCGGCGAAGGTCTGCCCCAGCTCCGGCACCAGAAAGATCGGGTCGTAGCCGAAACCACCCGCACCGCGGGGCGCCTCCAGGATCACACCGGGGCAATGGCCCTCCACCTCCAGGCGGATCTGCCCGCTCGGGTCAGCCACCGCCAGGGCGGCGGTGAAGCGGGCGCGGCGTTCGGCGATGACCTGTTCACCCGCCTCGGTCCCCACCTCAGGAGCCTTGCCCACGGCAGCCATGGCGGCCTCCAGTTCGCGCAGCAGCCGGGCGATGCGCTCTGGATCGCTGGCGGCGTAGCGAGCCGAAAACACCCCCGGCGCCCCGCCGAGGGCGTCCACCGCCAGCCCGGAATCATCGGCCAGGGCCCAGCAGCCGGTGGCGCGGGCCACCGCTTCGGCCTTGAGGCGGGCGTTGGCGGCGAAGCTGCTGCCGGTTTCCTCCACCTCCAGGCCCTCCGGCTGGGGCCCGATCTCCAGGGACAGATCCGCCAGCAGGGCGGCGAACTCGCGGATCTTGCCGGCGTTGCCGCTGGCGATCACCAGGGGGGTGAGGGGTGTCGCCATCAGCTGCCCTCCGCCAGCTGCCGCGCCCAGGCCAGCACCTGAGCCACCCGCTCGACCGTAGGTGCCTCGCAGTAGAGCCTCAGCAACGGTTCGGTGCCGGAGAAACGCAGCATCAACCAATGGTTGGGGCCCAGCCGCAGCTTCACGCCGTCGGTGTTGATCACCTCCCGCACCGGCACCCCAGCCACCTCGGCGGGGGGAGCCTGCTCCAGCCGCGTCTCCAGCCGAGAGCGCGCCGCCATGTCGGGCAGGCGTAGGTCGAGGCGGTCGTAGAAGGCGGCCCCACCGCAGCGCTCCTGCAGGGCATCGATGCGTTGGCCCAGGGGCACGCCACCCTCCACCAGGGCCTCGATCAGCAGCAGGGCCGCGAAGGGGGCGTCGCGTTCGGGCAGGTGCATGCCGAAGCCCACGCCGCCCGATTCCTCGCCGCCCACCAGCACCTCGCCGGCGAGCATCTCAGCGGCGATGTACTTGAAGCCCACCGGCATCTCGATCACCTGGCGGCCGAGGTTTTCGGCCACCAGCGCCATCAGGTCGGAGCCGCTCACGGTCTTGATCACCGTGCCTGGCAGGGCCCGGGCCCGGGCCAGGTGATCAATGAACAGGGGCATCAGCAGTTGGGTGCTGCAGAAGCGGCCGTGCTCATCCACCGCGGCGATGCGGTCACCGTCGCCATCGAACACGATCCCCATCGCCGGTTGGCCGGCGGCGGTGCTGGCGCGCACCGCGGCGATCAGCTCCTCGAGGTAGGGCGCCAGGGGTTCGGGCGGATGGCCGCCGAAGAGGGGATCGCGCAGGGCGCGGATCTCACGGATCACGCCGCTGGCCACGGCCCGCTGGCCCAGCAGAGCCGGCAGTACGCCGGCCGCCGAGCCGTGCATCGGATCCACGATCACCCGCAGCCCCAGCCTCTCCAGCCCCACCGCCAGGGACTCGGTGTTCACCTTGGCCCGCAATCCCGCCACATAGGCCCCGAGCGCATCGATGCGCGGGGTGTCGCCCGGGATCGGCACCGTGATGCCGCCGGCGGCGAGGCGCCGCTCCACACGCTGGGTGAAATCCCCCTCCACCGAGCCGCCGAACGGCCCCTTGATCTTCAGACCCAGCCATTCGGGAGGGTTGTGGCTGGCGGTGATCACCAGGGCCCCCAGGGCGCCGCGCTCCACCACCGCCCAGCTGGAGGCGGGGGTGGGGGTGGGCTGATCGGAGAGAACCGGCTCCAGATCAGCACCGCGCACCGCCGCCGCGATCGCCGCCGCCAACTCCGGGGCCAGGAAGCGGCGGTCGTAGCCCAGCACCACCTCACGGCTGGTGAGCCCCTCCGGCGCCGAGGCCTCCAGCTCCCGCGCCGCCGCGGCCGCCACCGGCAGCAGCCGCTCCACGGTGATGTCCACCCCGAGGATGCCGCGCCAGCCATCGGTGCCGAAGGCGATCGGGCTGGCCTCCAGGGGCAGGGGGGCTGAGACCATGGGAACGGAAATGGATCGCTGTCGCCGGTCGTAGCAGCCGGAGTGACCGCAGCGGCCGGCGCGGGTGCCGGCCTGTGGGCAGACCACCGCAGGACGAGGCGCGCTGGCTGGCCGCCCGGCATCGGAGCCACCCCTCGGCCCGCCGGGAGCGAGCCCGCCCCAACGGCCCGCCTAGCCTGGGGCGATGCAGCAGCCTTCCGGCGTCTTCCCCCACCCCCAAGACCCCGGCACGGCGGCGACGGCCCGGTGGGCCGGGGGCGCCTCCGCCTCGCTGCCGCCGGATGCCGCAGCCGCCGGAGGGGAAGAGCCGCCGCTCACCGACCGCCTGCTGCGCAGCTGGCTGCGCTGCCGCCGCCGGGCCTGGCTGGATCGCCACGGTCCTCCCGAAGCACGTCGCTGGAGCGCTCACCGCGCCCTCACCCTGCAGGACCAGCTGCACAGTTTTCAGAGCCTGCTGCCCGCCCGGCCCTCCCATGGCGAAGCCGCCGCTCAGGCGGGAGCCGAGGGGGTGGTGGGGCTGCGGTTGCGCGGGGCTGGGCCGGGGGGACTCCGGTTGGAGGCCCATCCCCCCCTGCTGTTGCGGGTCGACAACCCCAGCCGCTGGGGTGCCCACGCCTACCAGCCGGTGCTGGTGCGTCAGGGCCGCCATCTCACCCGGGAGCACCGCCTGGTGCTGGCCCTCTGGGGTCGGCTGCTGGCCGCCGAACAGGGGGCACCGGTACCCCAGGCCCTGGTGCTGGCCGGCGCGGGCAACCAGTTGCAGCAAGAGGTTCTCAAGCTGGGCAGCGGCCTGCAGCAGCAGCTGGAGGAGGTGCTGCCCCGCCTGGCCCAGGAGCTGGAGGCGGACCGTCAGCCGCCGCCGCTGGTGAACGACCGCAAAAAATGCACCCTCTGCTGCTGGCGCAGCCTCTGCGACCGGGAGGCCAGCGCCGAGGGACACCTCAGCGAGGTGAGCGGCATCGGCGGCAAACGCCGTGATCTGCTGCTGAGCTTGGGGGTGACGAGCCTGGAGCAGCTGGCCGCCGCCGACCCGCAGGCCCTGGCCCATGCCCTGGAAGACCACGGTGAGCAGCACCGCGATGTGGCCGCCGACCTGGTGGCCCAGGCCCGGGTGCAGGCCAGCGGCGAACCCCGCCGCCGCGCTCCGGGGGATCCCCTGCCCGAGCTGGCCGCCGCCCCGGGGGTGCTCCTCTACGACATCGAATCCGACCCCGACGCCCGTGACGATTTTCTGCATGGCCTGCTGCGGCTGGAGCGCCGGGAGGAGGGCTGGCCCAGTTCCTCAGGTGCGGAGCGGGCTCCGTACCACCCCCTGCTCGCCCTCCAGGAGCACGGCGAGGAACGGCTCTGGCAGCGCCTGAGCGGCCTGCTGGAGCGCTACCCCGACTGGCCCCTGCTCCACTACGGCGAAACCGAGGCGATCAGCCTGCTGCGCCTGGCGGAACGGCAGGGCGCCACGGAGGCCGAGCGGACCCACCTGCGGCGGCGGCTGATCGACGTGCACCAGCGGCTCAAACGCCACTGGCTGCTGCCGGTGAACAGCTATGGCCTCAAGGCCGTGGCCACCTGGCTGGGCTTCCGCTGGAGCCAGCAGGGCGTGGATGGGGCCCGATGCCTGCTCTGGTGGCGCCAATGGCGGCAAGACCGCCACCGCGCCGGCGTCCCCCCCCGGCGGGCGGCCCAACCCCTGGAGCGGATCTTCCGCTACAACCGCGACGACAGCCTGGCCACCTGGGCGGTGGCGCGCTGGCTGCTGGAGACGTCGGAGCCCTGATCCCCGGGCGGGATTCCTCCGGGCCGCCAAGCCGAGGGGCCCCGTTCGGCCCCCCGGCAGCCCGCTCAGCGGTCGGTGAGCAAAGCCAGCAGCCACGCCCCGATCAGCGGCCAGCCGCTCCCACCGGCGGCGCCACGAACAGCTCCGGCCGTGACAGCCGCAGGAGCACCCCCCCGGCGCCCGACGCCTCCGCCCCCTCCCCACCACCAGCCGCATCAGGGGCATGCGCCGCGGCCAGAAGCTCCTCCTGCTCCAAGGCGGCGCGCCGCACCAGGGCCAGGCCGATCGCGCCTTCCCCCCCCGGCAGGGCCAGCGCGCTGGTCACCTGGCCCGCCCGCTGCCCCTCGGCGTCCCGCAGGGTGCTGCCCGGCACGGGAACCGGAGCCCCCGGTCCGGGGGAGGCCGGCGAGAACCAGCGCCGCAGCTGCTGCTTCACGCCGTCGTAGGTGGCCAGCCGGGCGAGGGTCTCCTGGCCCACGTAGCAGCCCTTGCCGAGGCTCACCCGCTCGGCGAGGCCGAGCTCGAAGGGATTGGTTTCGTCGTTGATCTCCGCGCCGATGGCCGGCAGGCCCAGGGCGATGCGGCGCATCTGGCGCTCCGGCTCCCGCAACGGCGCCAGGGCGGCCAGCTCCGCCGGCACGGGGGCGCCCGCCGGCACCACGGCCACCGACCCCAAGCGCCAGCCCTCGCCGGCTTCCAGGGGCTCCCAGCTGGCCGACGCCGCTACGGGGAGGGGCCGATCCGGCCCCACCGGCTCCAGCCAGAGGCCCTCCAGGAGGGGTCCGAGTTTCACGGCATCGGCGGGAAAGAGCACCCGATCCAGGGCGCTGCGCACCGCTGCGGCATCGCCGGCGGTGATCACCAGCCAGGCGCCACCGCCATCCACCAAAACCTCCGCCAGGGCCCGCAGCCGCGCCGTGGGGCTGATGCAGCAGGTGCTGCACCAGGCGCCGGGAGGAGCCAGCACCAGATCCTGGCTGCTCTGACCGTGCAGAAAGCGCAGGGTATCGGGGCCCTCCAGGCGCAGCAGGCTCACGGGTTGCTCCAAAAGCCGCGGCCCGGCGGGCAGGGCATCCGACCAACTCCAGGAGTGGGGCACCGGGGGGGAGGAGGGGGACGGGGGCATCAGCGGGGGTGAGAGACGGTGGAGCTGCGGCGGGCGATCAGGAGGCCACGGCCGACCGGGCGGCAACGCGGGCCACCTCCTCCAGGAGGTAGAGGCTGCGCAGCTCCAGGCCGGCCGCCGCCATCGCTTCGGCACCGCCCTCCTGCCGGTCCACGATGGCCACCACCCGCTCCACCCGATAGCCGGCCTCGCGGAGCTGGGTCACGGCCTTGAGGGCCGAACCGCCGGTGGTCACCACATCTTCCAGCACGGTGATGCGATCGCCCGACTGCGGCAGGGGACCCTCCAACCAGGCCCCCGTGCCATGGCCCTTGGCCTCCTTGCGCACGATCAGGGCATCGAGGGAACGACCCGCCAGGGCGGCCTGCAGAGCCACAGCACTCACCAGCGGATCGGCCCCGAGGGTGAGGCCGGCCACCGCCACCGCCTCCGGCTCGACCAGCTCCAGCAGGTCACACCCCAGCAGCACCAGTCCCACCCCACTGAGACTCACCGGCTTGCAGTTCACGTAGTGATCGCTCTGGCGTCCGGAGGCCAGGGTGAAGCGGCCGTGGCGGTAGGCGCGCTGCGCCAGGAGCTGGAGCAGGTGGTCCCGCCGGGCGGAGGGGCTTTCGGGAAGGGGGAACATGCCGGGAATGAACGGGGGAATCAATCAAATCCATGGTGCCCACGGTCGATGGAGCTAGCCTTGGCGTTAAACCATGATCCACCGAGTCCCGCCGCGGAGCCACACCATGCCCGACACCGGAGTTCTCGATCTCGCCACCAGCCGCCGCTCCCTGGCCAACCCCACCGCTGGCGGTGCACCGATGGTGGCAGGGCTACTGGCCGGCGCCGGACTGATCGCGGCCCTGGCCCCCGCATCGGCCCTGGCGGGTCCGGTGGTGTGCACCACCACCCTGGAGGCACCGGTAGCGAATGCCGCCCCGGTGGAGATGACCCGCTGCGGCCGCGTTCAGACGGTGCCCGAATTGGTGACCCGCCGTTTTTACAGCTACACGGCCCCCTTCGAACGCGGGGTGAGCCTCACCAATCAGATCACCGATTTCTTCGGCATCGCCATGGGCGGCGGTGACGGCAGTCGGGTGATGGGCTTGGGCTTTCCCGACCAGACCATCGTGTGGGATGGCCTGGCCCTGCAAAACACCACGGCGGTGCTGATGGAAGCCCAGAGTTCGCCCCTGCCGCTGCGCACCGCAGACATCAGCCCCTGCTTCACCTCCAGCCTGGCCGACACCTCCTGCAACGGCAGTCGGCTCGCGCCCAAGCTCACCTCCTACGGCAGTCCCAACGCCGATCCCTATGGGCGATCCGCCTTCAGCGGCGGCACCTCCGCCGGTGAGGCGGGCAGCACGGTGCGGGGGCTCTGGTAAGCGACCCCGTGCGGTTCAGGTGAGGGGGTCTAGCAATCTGGTGAATGCAGCGGGCTCATAATCCGCCTGAGGCGAGTTCGATCCTCGCGACCCCCATTCCTCGAGGGCCACGGCCAGTCGCTGTTGCTGTCTCAGCTCGATGCGCGTAAAGCAATCTCTGGCTTCACAGCCACCCGGGGAGGTGGCGCTCGATCAACGGGGTTCAGTCCTCGTCGTCGCTGCTGCCGGCGGGCACCAAACGGATCTGCTTGCGGCCGAGCTTGATCTCGAATTCATCTCCCGGCTTGAGATCCAGCAGAGCCGTGTAGGCCTTGCCCACGAGCAGGTTGCCGTTGCCCTGAACCGTGGCCACGTAGCTCAGCTTGCGACCCCCCTTGCCGGTGGTGGACTTGCCACCCCCTTCGCCGAGGCTCACGCCCTTGGCTTCGAGCAGGGCCTCATAGAAGGCGGTGAAGTTGAGCCGCTCGGAGCCGTCCTTCTTCGTGCTCACATAGCCGCAACCTCGCACGAGATCGCTCTTGCTGGACTCGCCGATCTCCTTGACCTTGGCGAGCAATTCAGAACCAGTCAGCATGGTTTGGATAGATCAGTCCCTGAGAAGATAACGGATCAACCACGACAGCGCACCCCCCTAGTCGGCCGCAATAAGCATGCCGCCCCCGGCCATCAGGCCGCCGATTCAGCCACCTCCACCGCCGCAGATCAGCGAGCCTTGCTACCGCTCCACACCGGATCATCGTGGGGGGTGTGCCTGGTACAGCCGGCGGATTGAGCCGTGCGCAGTGAGCGCCAAGCGGTGCTCCCCGGCTTAGACGGCCATACTGCCTGTTGCGAGTCCCTTTCTTTTTCCACCATGCGGTACCTGGTGCTGGCAATCCTGCTGGCCCTGATGGCCTTCTTCGCCGCCGCCGAATTCGCCGTGATCCGGCTGCGGCCCAGCCGGGTGCAGCAGCTCCAGGACGATGGGGTGCCGGGAGCCCGATCCGTGGCCCGGCTGCAACAGCGGCTGCGGGGCGTGCTCGTGGCCACCCAGTTGGGGGCGGTGCTCGCCCTGCTGGCGGTGGGCTGGACCGGCCGCGGCCTGGCCGGCCAACTGGCCACCACCCTGGCGAAGCCTCTGGGTCAAGCCTGGCTGGATGCCCTGGTGTTCTTGGTGCTGGTGCTGCTCGCCACCGTGATCGGCGGCCTGCTGCCCAAGGCCTGGGTGCTGCATCGCCCCGAATCCTCGGCCCTGCAGCTTGCCCCCCTGCTGGAATCCCTCACCCGCACCCTCTCCCCTTTGCTGCTGCTGATCGAGCGGATCACGGCGATGGTGCTGGCGCTGGTGGGGTTGCCGCGCAACTGGGACGAACTGGTACCGGTGCTCTCGGCCGGCGAACTCGAGACCCTGATCGAGAGCGGCGGGGTCACCGGCCTGATGCCCGATGAGCGCAGCATCCTCGAAGGGGTGTTCTCCCTGCGGGACACCCTGGTGCGGGAGGTGATGGTGCCCCGCTCCGGCATGGTGACCCTGGATCTCGATGTGCACTTCGCCGAGATGATGGAGATCGTGCATGCCAGCCAGCACGCCCGCTTCCCGGTGATCGGCGCCTCCCTCGATGACGTGCGGGGCATGCTCGACCTGCGCCGCCTGGCCGAACCGATCGCCCGGGGTGAGCTGCGGCCCGACACCCCCCTGGCGCCCTACATGGTGCCGGTGGCCCAGGTGCAGGAGAGCACGTCCCTGGCCGATCTCCTGCCCCTGATCCGCAGCGGCCAGCCCCTGCTGGTGGTGGTGGATGAACACGGCGGCACCGAGGGCCTGGTGACCGTGGCCGATCTCACGAGCGAGATCGTGGGCGACGATGAAGATCCCCTCGAGGCCGCCCAGGATCTGATGCCCCTGGTGGACGGGGGCTGGTCGGCGGCGGGGGACCTGGAGATCTTCGAACTCAATCGCCAACTCTCCCTACAGCTGCCGGAGGCCGAGGGGCACCACACCCTGGCCGGTTTCCTGCTGGAGCGGTTTCAGCACATCCCGATGCCCGGCGAAACCCTGGGCTGGAAGGGCAACCGCTATACCGTGCTCTCCATGGATGGCCCCCGCATCGAACGGGTGCAGATCCTCGCCAGTAACGGAGAGGGAGCCTGATCACCGATAATCGGGCCACTCGCGCTCCCCTGCCATGAACCCTGTGCGCGTCGGGGTGATCGGCATCGGCAACATGGGCTGGCACCACGCGCGCGTGCTCAGCCTGCTGCGGGATGCCGAACTGGTGGGAGTTGCCGATCCCAATCGGGAACGGGGGCAGCTGGCCCAGGAGCAGTTCGGTTGCCGCTGGTTTCCGGATTACACCGAGCTCCTCGCTGAGGTGGAGGCGGTGTGCATCGCCGTGCCCACCCTGCTGCACCACCGGGTCGGCATGGCTGCCCTACAGGCCGGCATGCACGTGCTGATCGAGAAGCCGATCGCCGCCACCCAGGAGGAGGCCACGGCCCTGATCCAGGCCGCCGAAACCGCCGGGCGGCTCTTGCAGGTGGGCCACATCGAGCGCTTCAACCCCGCCTTCCGCGAACTGCTCAAAGTTGTGGCCGGCGAGGAGATCGTGGTGCTGGAGGCGCGTCGCCACAGCCCCAACCCCGACCGGGCGAACGATGTTTCGGTGGTGCTGGATCTGATGATCCACGACATCGATCTGGTGCTGGAACTTGTGGGCTCACCGGTGGTGCGCCTGGCGGCCGCGGGGGGCCGCAGTGCCGATGGCCCGATCGATTACGTGAACGCCACCCTGGCCTTCGCCAATGGCGTGGTGGCCAGCCTCACCGCCAGCAAGATGGCGCACCGCAAGGTGCGGCGGCTCTACACCCACTGCCGCAACAGCCTGATGGAAACCGACTTCCTCAAGCACAACCTCCGCATCCACCGCCGCTCCACCGGCTCGGTGAGCGCCGACCACGGCGAACTGGTGTATCGCAACGACGGCTTCATCGAGGAGGTGAGCACCACCTCGATCGAGCCCCTCTATGCAGAGCTGGAGCACTTCCTCCAGTGCGTGCGAGGCGTGGAAACTCCCGCCGTGGATGGCCTGCAGGCCTCCCGGGCCCTGCTGCTGGCCGATCTGATCGAGCAATGCGTGGAGCAGCCCAACCTCTGCATGGCCCTGGACGCACCGATCTGAAATCACCCCTCCACCGGCTCGGTGAGCTGCTGCAGCGCCCGCAGCTGCCAGCGGCGACAGGCCGCCGGAGAGGAGCGGTAGAACAGATCCCAGGCCTCGGCCTTGTGAGGGCCGTACTCCGTGGCGGGGACCCCCGGATGGCGCTCCTGCCAGCCCACCCGCACGGCGTGGCCAATCACCACATCGAGGGCCAGGTCGTCGTCGAACTGCACCTGGGGGTTGGCGGCCACAAAGGCCATCAGGGTGAGCAGGGCCTCGGTGCAGAGCTGCCGGTATTCCGGGGCCTCGATCTTGCCGAGCAGCTGCTCCACCAGGGAGGCGAAGTTGCGCTCACCGGGGGTCTTCTCGCTCAGCAGCGGAGCGCTTTCGAGCCGGTTGCGGCGCTCGAGCTTGTCGCCGATCACCACGCCTTGGCAGTGGTGCAGCAGATCCCAGATGCCGGGATAGAAATCGCGGGGCACCCTCCCCAGGGCTCCCAGCCGCATGCGGTGCTGCAGCCAGCACTCTCCGCCGGGCAGTTCATCGAGGGGATCGGGCACCGTCCAGCGGACGCGGCCGCGCAGGTGCAGCTGTTCCTTGCGCTGGAGGGAAGCCCGGGCATGGTCCACATCGGCCAGCACCCCCCTCAAACGTCGGCGGATCCCATGGGGCGGCTGGTTGCAGAGGGCCTCGAAGGCATCGCTGGGGCTGAGGTTCTCCTCAGCCGCCAGTTCACCGGTGAGCAGCAGCAGCAACTGGCCGAGCTGGAGGGTGAGGGTGCCGCTGAGGAGATCCGGTTCCAGCCGGACCAGACCATCCACGGCCAGCAGCAGCTCCTGCTGCAGCATCCACTCGCGCCCATCCTCACCGCTGAAGCGGCGGATCATGGCGGCGATCCGCGTGCTGCCCTGGGGCTGGCTGATCAACGACTCGTTGGTGTAGTTGCGGCCCACCACCACCTGCTTCTGACGCACCAATAGGTCGGTGAGGGCATCCTCGAGCTGGGGATGCACCAGGCCCATGGCACCGGCCATCCGTCGCACCACATTCCAGTCGGCCTCCTCCAGGCCGCGGCAATACACCTCCTCCAGCAGGAGCATCACAAGCACCGGCGAGAGGCCCTCGGGGCCCTGCACGCGGGCCTGGGGACCGAGGCGACGGGCGAGCAGATCGAGCACCTCCGCCTGTTCCTGCAGGGAGGTGCTCCGCCAGAGGCGCTCCACCAGGTCGGCCACGGAGTCGTCGTCGAGCTCCTGCTCCTGGCGAGCGGTCAGCGGCGCCCGGTTGGTGCTGGGGGGAAGGAGGGTCTGGAGGCGGGGCCTGAGGTCACAGGCGGCGATGGCCTGGGGCGGCAGCTCCACCCAACTCGCCTGGCTCACGAGTTCCTCGTGGCTGGCCAGCTGCACCGGCACCCCCTCCAGAGTGCCACTGGCCAACTGATGGCCCAGGGCCAGGAAGGCCTCCGGATCGCGCCGGAACGGGCCGGCCGGCACCGGCACCAGCAGCACCGGCAGGCCGGGCCCGCGCCAGTGGCGCTGCAGCAGCCGCACCTCACTGGCCACCGCGTCCATGAGCTGGCGGGGGTCATCGGCGAGATAAAAGGTGTTGTCCTCGAGAACGGCCGGCAGGAAGGCGATCCTGTCGCCGCCATGGCGATAAAGACGGGCCGTGGCCATGGTTTCCATCCGCACCGGCGGGTGGCCGGAGAGGCCGAGGCGGGGGTTGGCTCCCAGAGCCGCCATCCGCAGCGCCAGCTCGCGGGAGCTGGCCAGCCGCAGCGGAGGATCGTCGTCGGGAAGGGAAGCGAGCAAGGCCAGGGGCACCCCGGCGGAGTTGGCCTCGCCGCCGCCCCCGGCCAGGGCCTGCACGGGATCCGCCGCCGGCAGACCCGCCTCCCGCAGGGCCAGGGCCACGCTGGAGTCGGCGGGGGCCAGGGCCACCAACACCTCGGAGGTCCCCAGGGGGGTGGCCTGGCGGCGACCGGAGGGATCGAGATCCTCCGGGGTGATCAGCCCCTCCATCAGCAGATCCCCCAGCCAGGTGAGGCTCTGGGTCCAGAGCAGGGGCACGTTTTCGTTGGGGATGCGGGTCTGGCTGCCGGGTTGGCGCCGTTCGGCCTCCAGGGCCTCAGCGGGCACCAGGTAGAGCTCGGGCAACAGGGGCACGCCCTCCACCGTCAAGCTGAGGTCGCTGAGCCGCTGCCGCCAGTGGCGGGCCTCCTCCCAGCGCTCCTCGCAGCAGGCGGTGACCAGCTCATAGGCGAGGAACAGCGGCCACTCGCACTCGATGTGCTCGAACGCGGCCAGCTCCTCCCGCTCGTAGTGCAAGCGGGTCACATCCTCATTCACGCACTGGTGGCCGTCGCGGCGGAAGCGCTTGTAGCCATAGCGGCCGGCCAGTTCGCGGCGAATCGTTTCGCGGGTGCGGGCCACCAGCTTCGGATCCTCCACCGCCCAGGCGGGGTAGCCGATCACCGCCAGGCAGGCGCTGTCGGCCTCTTTGCTCGCCGATTCCCGCGGCAGCAGGCTGCGCAGGGCGCGGCGCAGACGCACGATCGCGTCGTGGGGGATGGTGAGGCAGCAGCTGCCATCGCCGTGGGGGCCGTAGAGATCAAGGCCCTCAAGGGCCTCCAGGGCGGCCTTCACCAGGCCGATCGAGCTGGCGTTGCGTTCGGGCAGCCCGTGGTTGCCCTTATCGCCCCGCTCCCAGATGCCGTAATCGGCCACGCGGTAGGCACGGGCCACGTAATACACCAGGTTCTGGATGAAATCGCGCTCATGGCTGGTCTGCACGATCACCAGGCCGGAGCGGGTGAGCTGGGCGAGCTGCAGCAGAAAGAGGGCGGTGGCATCGAGCTGGAGGTGGCCCCAGCCGTCGTCAGGCACCACCGGATCGCCGCTGGCGGTGTCGAACTTGGCGTGGATCGCGTCGAGCCGGTGCAGGCTGGTCTTGAAGCGCTCCACCTTGGCGGCCTGGCGCAACATGGCCGAAAGCAGGCCGCGCATCAGCTGCAGCACCCGCTGTTCGAGCTCGAAGGCGCGGCGGCAGGGGCCCCGCAGGCGGCGGTAGGCCAGGGAGAGCCCCCAGACGCACTGAATCGAATACACGCAGTCGCGCACCCAGGCATCGCCGTAGTTGCCGTGCACGGTGTTGGCGGTACTGGCCGGCAGCAGGCCGCTCAGCGGATGCTGGCGCTGCAGAACCACCGCCTCGATCTGGCGGTCGAGATCCTGGAGGCGGCGCCAGGCGGCGGTGGCGCTCAGGGGCTCAGGGGCCGGGCCCGAAGCCGGCGCGGAAGGGGAACCTGGATCGGAGGAAGGGATGGCAGAACCGGGGAGGCGGGTGACGGGTTGGCTATCCATCATCTTGGCGCGATTCCAGGCCATAGATTCTCTTCCGCCGACCCACCCCCCCATGGCAGCAACCGTGACGGCCCCGGTCCGCGCCCGCGTGCTAGGGGTGCCAGTGACTGTGTGCGGCGATGTTTTCGAGGCCGCCCTGGCCCTCCACGGCGGGGCAGGCTCCAGCGGCGCAGGGGCCGGGGGCCAGGTGGTGACCCTCAATGCCGAGATGACGATGGCGGCCCGCTCCAATCGGGAGCTGGGGGCCGTGATCGAGGCGGCTGACCTGGTGATCCCCGATGGGGCCGGTGTGGTGTGGGCCTTGGGGCGCCAGGGGTTCCGGGTGCGCCGGGCGCCGGGCATCGAGCTGGCCCGAAGATTGCTGGAGCATGCGGCAGCCCACGGCTGGCGGGTAGCCCTGGTGGGCGGCAGCCCGGTGGTGATGGACACCCTGGTGGGCCGGCTGCGGCGGGAACTGCCGGGCCTGGATTTGGTGGTGGCCAGCCACGGCTACCTCAGCCCGGCCGAATGGCCTCCTTTCGAGCGGCAGCTGCTGGAGGCCCGACCGGATCTGGTGCTGGCGGCGCTGGGGGTGCCCCGCCAGGAAACTTGGATCCGCGGCCTGGCCGGCCGCCGCAGCGGCGGTCTGTGGATGGGCGTAGGCGGCAGCTTCGATGTATGGGCCGGCACCAAACAACGCGCCCCAAAATGGATGCGCGTCCTGCAGATCGAATGGCTTTACCGGCTGGTGCAGGAACCCAGCCGCTGGCGCCGCATGCTAGCCCTGCCGGAATTTGCCGGGGCGGTGCTAAGGGAGCGGTGGTGAATGAGCACGCGGTAACCAATATAGTGTTCAAGAAAGAGATCGTTTCGCCATAGCACCGAAGGCGAGAGCATAGAGAAGGCAGATGAATACATCGCGAATACTGAAGCCGATGAACTGCTCGGTTCGCTTGCGACGCTGCTCTTCGATCAGGGTTTCCAGCCGCTTGATCTGGGGACTGATCTGCTGCAGCACATTGGCCTTCAGTGTAGGGATGGGCTCGGTGAGCGTGGTGGCGGGGAGGGGAGGAGCACCCGGGATGGAGCCAAGGGCAGCCCTGAATTCAGCCTCGGAAACGGATCGATCAATGGCGGAGGCACCACGTTTCAGCACAGCCAACGATTCAAATTCATTGGTGGTTCGGCCACCGATCACCTTGAGACCGGTATAAAGCTGCAGCGGAGCCATGACCAGAAAGATCAACGACATCGCCACCGCAAATTTCCGCACCCGCCTGAGCTGCTTGGTGATGCCCTGATCGTCTGGGGACAACACCGAGGCCAGCATCATGAACAACACGCCCTCCAGCGGAAAGCTGGCGCCGCCGCGGATGCTACTGATCAGTTTGTCCTGCCACTCAGGCCTGAGGAGCTGGATGGGCAGGATCACGGAGATCACCGAGGCGATGAAGACACCGATCAAGGCGATGGAGGCCCAACGCAAGGCATTAGCTACATCATTCCTGAAAAGCTTGTTACTGGCGGGCCTAACATTGCCAGGAGATTCGTTGGCTTCGACATAGGACTCCATTTCATCGCCGAGCTCCCTGGGAAAATTTGTCATGCGGAAAAGGTGTGGAAATTATGCTAAGCCAAAAAAAAGCCTCCTCACATTGAGGAGACTTTTAAGTTTGGGCTGGAGATTAACCGGCGGCACGGATGGCTTTACGGATCTTGCGGGAGTAGCCGAAGGCGGCTGCAGCACCCAGCAGGGGAAGAGGACCAGGGACAGGGGCTGAAGCCGGATCATTTTGGCGGGTGAAGTTGCGAGTGAGATTTGAGGCCAAATTTCCACCGGTATCGTCAAGTCGTCCCAGCGAATCTACTGCTCCATCATTATT
>Ga0209401_1000519_pt1 | contig 26153 bp, 22 predicted proteins | sample M_140807_MF_Meta_FD_187318 | JGI IMG/M metagenome (GOLD analysis project Ga0209401, IMG submission 187318) | Freshwater microbial communities from Lake Montjoie, Canada to study carbon cycling - M_140807_MF_MetaG (SPAdes) (version 2) | ecosystem: Environmental > Aquatic > Freshwater > Lake... | reverse complement strand
GGAGTTTCAGCAACCCCACCAACGCCCCCCTTGATCTTTCGCTGCTGCTGTGCTGGCGCAACACGGTCGGCTGGTTCAGCAACACCGACCCGGCCGCCGCCGTGCACTTCCGCGACGATGGCAGCCCCGAACACAACTATGTGCCTGCGATCGGCCGCACCCGGGGCCAACGCAATCGCCAAGTAGACGCCACAGGGCTCAAAGGGGTTCTGCTCGAAGGCGAGCGGGCCGATCCCCTGGCCGAGGGGCAGGGGCAGTGGTACCTGGCGGTGCCCGATGAGGCCGCCCTGGCCCATCCGGGGCTGAAGATCCTGCGCTGCAGCCGCTGGAACCCGGCCGGCGATGGCGCCGAGATCTGGAACTCCTTCGGCCGTGATGGCTCAATCCCCGAGAGCGACAACGACCGCCGCAGCGCCGACCACGACCACGCCAGCGCCGCCCTGGCGGTGCGTTTCCGGCTCGAACCGGGCCAGAGCCTGGAGCTGCCGGTGGTGATCAGCTGGGATCTGCCGGTAACGGCCTTCGCGACCGGCACCCGCGCCCTGCGCCGTTACACCGACGTCTTCGGCAGCAGCGGCGACAACGCCGTCGCCATCGCCGCTGAAGCCCTGGCGGACTGGCGCAGTTGGCGGGCAGCCATCGACGCCTGGCAGAAGCCGGTGGTGGAACGCGCCGACCTGCCCGATGCCCTGCGCATGGCCCTGCTCAACGAGCTCTACGACCTGGCCAGTGGCGGCAGCCTCTGGACCGCCGCCACGCCGCAGGATCCAGTGGGGCGCTTCGGCGTGCTCGAGTGCCTCGACTACGCCTGGTACGAGAGCCTCGATGTGAGGCTCTACGGCTCCTTCGCCCTGCTGCAGCTCTGGCCCGAGCTCGACAAGGCGGTGCTGCGCGACTTCGCCCGGGCCATCCCGGCGGCCGATCCCACCCCCCGGCCGATCGGTTGGTATTTCACCCAGGGCCGGGGCCGGGTGGAGGCCCCCCGCAAGGTGGCGGGCGCCACCCCCCACGATCTGGGCGCCCCGAATGAGCGGCCCTTCGACGCCACCAACTACACCGCTTACCAGGACTGCAACCTCTGGAAAGACCTGGCCAGTGACTTCGTGCTGCAGGTGTGGCGCAGCTTCCGCCTGGCCCCCAGCGGCGAGGACCTGCGCTTCCTGGCCGACTGCTGGCCCGCCGCCGTGACGGCCCTGCGCTATCTCAAGCAGTTCGATGCCAACCACGACGGCCTGCCCGACAACGGCGGTGCCCCGGACCAGACCTTCGACGACTGGCCCCTGCAGGGGGTGAGCGCCTACTGCGGCGCCCTCTGGATCGCCGCCTTGGAGGCGGCCCTGGCCATGGGCCAGCGGCTGCAGCTCGAACTCGGGCTCGACACCTCGGCCGAGCAGCGGGAGTTTGGCGGTTGGCTGGAGCAGAGCCGCACCAACTTCGATGCCCTGCTCTGGAACGGCGAGTACTACAAGATCGATGCCGAGAGCGGCACACCGGTGGTGATGGCCGACCAGCTCTGCGGCGACTTCTACGCCCGCCTGCTGGGGCTACCCCCCGTGGTGGCGGACGATCGCGCCCGCTCCTCGCTCAAGGCAGTGAAGGAGGCCTGCTTCGAAGGCTTCCACGGTGGGCAGTTGGGCGTGGCCAACGGCCTGCGCCGCGACGGCACCCCCCTCGACCCCAACGGCACCCATCCCCTGGAGGTGTGGACCGGCATCAACTTCGGTCTGGCCTCCTACTACCGTCTGATGGGCGACAGCGGCACGGCTCTGGCGATTTGCAGCGCCGTGGTGCATCAGGTGTACACGGGGGGCCTGCAGTTCCGCACCCCCGAAGCGATCACGGCCGTGAACACCTTCCGCGCCTGCCATTACCTGCGGGCCATGGCGATATGGGCCCTGTGGGCCACCCACACCGGCTGGCAGGCGATTCCGGGGGCGGAGCGGCAACCCATCGGTGGAGGAAAACCATGACAGCGTTTCCAGGGCCCGATTTCAGGCAGGTCTCCCCAGGCCTCCACGTCCCCTCCTCCCGGGCACCGCACCACCGAAGCAGCCTCCGCGGCGGCGCAGAACTTCCCCGCGATAGCGCGATGGCCTTGCCGGTCAAGATGCGGGGATGCGGTGTGGCCCAGCGACTGGTCGGCTTGGTGGTGATCACCCTCCTCACCGTGGGCCAGTTCCTCCTGAGCGCGCCACCCGCCTGGGCCCTGATCCACGCCCACCCGGATGAAACCACCGCCACCGGCGTGGTGCGCAGCCTGGAGAGCCTGCGCGACCTCGACTACCAGAGCTGGCAGGTGGTGGCCTACCGCGAAGGTCCCCCCCGGACGGAGGCACCGATCACCCTGCGAATTGTTGGCTATCCGGGCCGGGTGCGGCTCGACCACCCCACGCCCCTGCTCGTGACCAGTGGGCGGCGGCTGTGGGAGATGGCCGACACCACCCTGAGAAGCCCCACGCTGGCCGGTGACGGCCGCGCCGCCGCTGCGGAATTCGATCTCACCCCCCTGCTGGCCGACCTCACCACCAACCGCCCGTTGCGGCTTGAATTAGCCGGGGTGTTCACCGAACTGCCCGTGCCGCCCTACGTGGTGGAGGAATGGCGGAGCCTGCCCCTCTGGAACAAACCGGAGGCCAGGGATTGAGGGACCCAGGGTCAGGCGAATGCAGCCTCTGGCTTCCCTGGATGCGGCGGGCCCTGGCCCTGGCTGCCCTGGGCGAGGGACGAACCAGCCCCAATCCGCTGGTGGGAGCGGTGGTACTCGATGCCGCCGGCCAGCTCGTGGGGGAGGGCTACCACGCCCGCGCCGGTGAGCCCCACGCCGAGGTGGGAGCCCTGCTGCAGGCCGGCGAGCGGACCCGGGGCGGCACCCTGGTGGTCTCCCTGGAGCCCTGTTGTCATCATGGCCGCACCCCGCCCTGCAGCGAGGCGGTGATCAAGGCCGGCATCTCCCGGGTGGTGGTCGCCATGGCGGACCCCGACCCCCGGGTGGCAGGAGGCGGCATCGCCCGCCTTCGGGAGGCCGGGATCGAGGTGATCGCGTCGGTGGCGGAAGCGGAAGCGCTGCGGCTGAACCGGGCCTTCGTGCATCGCGTCCGCAGCGGGCGTCCCCTGGGGATCCTGAAATGGGCCATGAGCCTCGACGGGCGGACGGCCCTGCAGAACGGGCAGAGCCAGTGGATCAGCGGACCGGAGGCCCGTGAGTGGGTCCATCGCCTTCGCGCCCGTTGCGATGCCGTGATCGTGGGCGGAGGCACGGTGCGCGCCGATAACCCCCTGCTCACCAGCCGCGGACGCCGCGCCCCCGAGCCGCTGCGGGTGGTGCTGAGCCGCGCACTGGATCTGCCGCTGGAGGCACGGTTGTGGGACACCACCGCAGCCCCCACCCTGGTGGCCCATGGCCCCGAAGCGCCGCAGGAGCGGCGGGTGACGTTTGATCGCCTGGCCGCCACAACGCCTGAGGCTGCGGTGCAGCCCGAAGTCGCAGGGGACAGAAGGGCCACTCCCGGCATGACTGCCGGCGGCCTGCAGCGGCTGGAACTGTCTGCCTGCGAACCGGCAGCCCTGCTGGAAGCCCTGGCGGCGTGGGGGTGCAACCGGGTTCTGTGGGAATGCGGCCCCGACCTGGCAGCGGCGGCCCTGCGCCAGGGCTGCGTGCAGGAACTGACGGCGGTGATCGCCCCGAAGCTGCTGGGGGGCAGGACGGCCCGCACGCCGCTCGGAGAGCTCAATCTGACCACGCTCCAGGCAGCTCCCAGGGGTGAATGGAGCGCGATGGAGCGGTACGGCTCGGACTGGATCAGCCAGCTCCAACTCATACAGATCCAGGGTCAAACCCCATCAGCAGACCAAGCCGATCTTCCGAGCGAAGCCATTGCCGCCGAAAACCTTTCATCACCTGCATCTTCACCTCCACCTGATCGGGGTTGATCATGCGCGGATTGAGATGTTCAACCTGGAAAAGATCAGTACAATGAAAAAAACGCAGATTCCTGGATAGCAAAGCAGCAGCCATCACGAATGTACCCACACCAGAACTGGCAAGATGGGTTGCATTGCATAGCATTCTGAAATCGTCATCCACCGAACCAGAAACAACAGCGAATTCCTGGAAGAGCGAGCAGACCGAAGCCAACAAGGGATGATCACCGCCAGGCTCTGTCACGACCGTGGCACGCCGGTAATGCCTGGCAAGGCCGCGATAAAAGCAAAGGGGATTCGTGATGTAATAAGGATTATCAAGCCCCCTTACATCCCCCGAACGCATATGAATCACAAGCTCCGGCGAACACCCACCAGCAGCAATCGGATCGGCAGGAAAAATCAGGAGAGGAGCAAGGTACTGCTGGGCGATGCGATGCGCATTGGCCTCAATGAAGCGGCGCCCCAGAACACACTCCCTTCTGGGCGAATGACCCCTTCGAAAAGCAAGGCGCCTTAAATCACACCGCCTGAACGTGTATTCCGTATAATGAAAAAAGATAGTACTATAAACATCTGAAACATTGCGATCCGGCGAAAAATCCTGCCAGAATGGCATCAATATACCTTCCAGGGGAGCCCCCTTGAGCAATCTCCCGTCCATTCCCGTGCAGCCGTTAAACGACTCAGCATGGGCAATTGCAACAATCAGCTGCTGAATATTATTGCCAATCCGTCCATACCAGCCCCAGAGGTGAAACTCCGTTTTGACCGAAAGAAAACGAAGCCTCACCTCACTCCAAAACAACTGGCCACGCCGGTCGGCAACGCGATACTCCTGAACAAGCCTCCAGACTGTCGAACGCCATGCCGTACGAATCTTCCGCATCACCAGAGACAAAGCACACTGCAACCTGAAATGCACGGAACTGCAGGCTAGCAGGAACTGATTCATCCCCCTCAGACCAAAAACTCCACAGGCACTATACTTTGCCAGCACGCATCAGATAGCCCTCCCAAAGATCCAACGCCCAATCACCCTGATCAATGACAACACCGAACAACTGGAAGGGCACCTCGAAAATTTGAGTTTCAGCGGGACGCAGCAAATGAGTCTCATTCCCGCATCAGCCCCAGCCTGAGAACGAATTCTCTCTATAAATTATTTTACGAGGTGCCCTGGAAGGCAGTGAAGCAACACCATCAACAATGTATCCGCCCAGTCGTTCTTGTCCCAACCCATCGCAGTCGTCCCACCCCACAGGAGGCGATTTCGCTGCGGCAACTGGCGCGCAATCTGGGCCAGCACGAGATCGTCCTGATGACACCAGAGGGACTCGATACATCCGCCCACAGAGAATTGCTTCCCAACGCATGTCATATCGCGATCAAAAAAGAATGGATGCAAAGCCATGCCTCCTACAATCGCCTGATCATCTCCCCCTTACTCGGCTCGCTGTTCAGAGGCTATTCGCATCTTCTTTTACACGAACCCGATTCCCTTGCACTGCATGATTCCCTTCTGAAGTGGTGTGAACAGCCATACGATTACATTGGCGCTCCCTGGTTCACGCCGATCGCCGGCAAACAAGGCATGGCGACCTTTGCTCAAGGTGCCAATTCCGGTTTTTCCCTGTTTCGACTGGATGCCATGCGCAAAGTCAGCCGTTCCTGGAAACGTTGGTACCCTCTGAAGCACGCCCTCGGCGACATCCGGCGTGGGCTGAAAGGTCAGCCCCAGCATATCGCAAGAGGATTGAATGGCCTCTTTCCGGGTGGCTTGATGCGAGGCGCCCATCAGCTGTATTCCTCCTATTGTGATCAGTACTGGAGCCTGTTGATTCCCAGCCTCGTGAACGATTTCCAAGTCGCCCCCTCGGAAATCGCCGTGCAATTCTCCTGGGAAAAATGGTCGCACCTGTGCATGGCGTACTGCCGTGGCCATCTTCCCTTCGGAATTCATGCCTGGGCCAAATACGATTTTGATTTCCTTCACCCGCACCTGATCGCTGCCGGAGTTGATCTGACCGGCATGCCAAACTGGGAACCGCCGGAATGGCGAAAAGATTGGACCCCTCCCGTCTGGCCCGTCGGGAAAGTTTATTGAACGCCAGACTCCCATATGATCGAGCATCGCTCCTAGGATTCCTAAATTAATCTGCGCAAAGAACAAGAACCTCGAAAGACTGTGTCTCTTTGATCGCGTTCGATCCTATTGCCTAGAGCTTGTTCCCCCTTTAAGACCATTCATCATTGGCACCAAATACACCATGCTGATTCCGCTTCAAGACTTGCCAACAGCCAAAATCCGAGGAATCATCCATGTTGGAGCCCATGAAGCTGAGGAACTCGACGCCTACGAGGCTTTTGGGATAACCCAAGTTGTGTGGATTGAGGCCAATCCCTATAAAGCCAGTCTACTCTCGGCAAAACTGGCCGGACATCGACAAATGCGACTTGGCATGTTCGCTGCGGCAGGCAACGATGGGGGTGTAGTTAATCTCAACATTGCCAATAACGGACAATCTTCATCAGTACTTGAAATAGGTCTTCACGCAACTGCATATCCCGAAGTTTATTACACCAATAAAGCCAAGGTTTCGCGAAAAACCATTGATTCCTTCATGGAAACAGAGGGGCTGGACCGCGACAAATTCAACTTTCTCAATCTCGATATTCAAGGCAGCGAACTGAATGCGCTTAGGGGGGCCTCAATACAACTAAAACATGTTGACTATGTTTACACTGAAGTAAACACTGAACTTCTCTATGAAAATTGTTGCACACTTTCGGAAATCGACTCGCACCTTGCCGACTACGCATTTGAGCGGATTGCTACCACTATGACAAACCAAGGCTGGGGCGACGCTTTCTATGCCAAAGACGCAGCAGGTAAAACCCTTTCCCAATTAGGAGGCAGAAGCAGCCCAATTTCCATCAAGTTGAGGCGCCTTCTGGCAAGACTTGGCTAAATATTAATAGCCAATAACCACCCTTGCACTCTTGCCTTTGCTTACTTTTTCATGATTTGAAAAGGTTAAAACCCTCGAGGGAAATGGCGGCTGATGTTCTCAGAAGCCTGAACTGCGTGTGAAAAGAATTAGGACAAAGCAAATTATTGAGTCTTGCGGATGCAGGATGGAGAGGCTGAGACGGCGAGCTGCTGATCTGAAACGGCCGCAACCCGCTCAGATCAACTCGGGATGGAGCGGATCCCCCTTGAAGGGCCCGATCAGATCAGAGCTGATCCAACCGCCATAAAAACCACCGGGCTGGGGGCGCACCGGCTCCCCATCGAGCCAGCAGCCATCCACCGCGCCGGGATACAGGGCATACCAACCGGCCAGCGCCGCGTAAGCCGGCGTGGGTTCGGGGTACTGCCACACCACCCGCCGCAACCGCTGTTCCTCAGGGGTGCGGGAACCGCTCACCAGATCGAAGTAATGGGCGATTCCCTTCCACTCACAGAAGCTCTGCCCGGCGGCGGGCTCCAGCAAGGAAGCATCGAGATCTTCCGCGGGGAGGTAGAAGGTGGGCGGATGAAAGGTCTCAAGAATCCTCAAGGAACGGTGGGTCTCGCACAGCACCCTGCCGAAGACCTCCACGCGCACATGGCGGGCGCAGGGCACCAGGGCCGGGGGCCTCGGATAGTCGGCGACGCGCTCCAAAATCACACCTTCAACCGGGAATGAAGCTGCGCAGCCGGCGGGCCTCGTCGCCGGCCCGGCGTTGCAGCTCAGCATCGCTGAGGGTCTCCTCGCCCCGGAGCTGGGCGGCGAAGACATCCGCCTCCTCCACCGCGAAACCGGCCTGGCGGGCCAGGTCCAGAAAGGCCTCCAGATCCAGGGGTTCGGCGTGATCGTGGAGCACACGCGCCAGTTCGGGGACCTTCTCGGCATGGGCCAGGAAGGCATCGAGTTGGTTGAGGCTCATCACGGATCTGCCGCTCCCTCCTGTCCTAACCGGCCGGAGGGACCGAGCCAAGCGGCCGGTGAAGCGATCCGGTGGCTGCCCGCTCAGATCGCGGGCCCATCGAGCAGATCCAGCTGTACAGCCCGCACGGATGGCTTCGGCTGCCCCTGCTCGGACGGCGCCGCCGGCCGCAGGGTTGCCGGCTCCAGCTTCACCGCCTCCCAGGCGCTCGGATCCCAGGGGCCCATGAGGGGCTCGAGGGCCCGCAGGCCAGGCCCGTCGGTGGCCTCCAGCCAGGCGTGCTCTAACCCATCGGGGATCAGCACCGGCATGCGGTCATGTACGCGCCGGAGCAGGTCGTTGGGGGCGGTGGTGAGCACCACGCAGCTCTCCAGTTCGCCACCATCGGGGCCACACCAGCGGTCCCACAGGCCACCGAGCCAGAAGGGGGCGCCATCGCGGCGGCGGAACAGCCAGGGCTGCTTCCATGGTCTGCCCGTAGCCGGATCTGTGCGGCTCTGCCACTCGTAGAAGCCATCGGCCGGCAGCAGGGCGCGGCGATGGCGCCAGGGCCCGCGAAAGAAGGGCTTCTCAGCCACCGTTTCGCAGCGGGCGTTGATCGGCCGGCCCCGGGCCAGGGGATCCTTGCTCCACTCCGGCACCAGGCCCCAGAGGGCCAGGCCCACCGCCAGGCGGCCATGCTCCTGACGCTGCAACAGCACCGGCTCGCCGGGACGCACCTGGATCCGGGGGGCGTAATGCTCGGCCAGTCCGTCCGGCAGGGGGCCCTGAATCCGAGGCAGTAGGGCATCAAGGGCGGTGGTGAGGGAGAAGCGGCCGCACATCGGGCGGGATGGGGGGTGAAGGAACGCAACAAGGGACGAATCAGGGGCTGCGGCAACGACGCGAGCCAGCTCCCATTCGGTTCTCCCACCCAGCAGGCGATCCGTCGGGTGGCACACGGGCCTAGCCTGTCTCAACCCTGCCCCTTTCGCCGCATGGCCATCCGCCAGGACGACAACCGCCCCAGCCGGCGCTTCGGCCTGATCAACCTGCTGCTGATCGGCTTCGGCGTGCTGCTCTTGGCCAGCAACTTCCTGCCCAACCCGGCGATGCAGGTGCCGCGGGTGCCCTATTCACTGTTCATCGACCAGGTGAACGCCGACAACGTGAAGCGGGCATACATCACCTCCGATCAGATCCGCTACGAGCTGATCAAGCCGCCGGCCGAGGGGGCCCCCACGGTGCTGGCCACCACCCCGATCTTCGACATGGAGCTGCCCCAGCGGCTGGAGCAGCACGGCGTGGAGTTCGCCGCCGCCCCGCCCCGCAAGCCCAGCTTCATCACCACCCTGCTGAGCTGGGTGGTGCCGCCGCTGATCTTCATCGGGGTGCTCCAGTTCTTCGCCCGCCGCAGCGGCATGGGCGGCGCCCAGGGTGCCCTGAGCTTCACCAAGAGCAAGGCCAAGGTGTACGTGCCCGATGAGGAATCGCGAGTCACCTTCGCCGATGTGGCTGGCGTGGATGAGGCCAAGACGGAGCTCACCGAGATCGTGGACTTCCTCAAAACCCCCGAGCGCTACGCCGCCATCGGCGCCCGTATCCCCAAGGGCGTCCTGCTGGTGGGCCCCCCCGGCACGGGCAAGACCCTGCTCTCCAAGGCCGTGGCCGGGGAGGCAGGCGTGCCCTTCTTCATCATCAGCGGCTCGGAATTCGTGGAGCTGTTCGTGGGCGCCGGCGCCGCTCGGGTTCGCGATCTGTTTGAGGAGGCCAAAAAGAAAGCCCCCTGCATCATCTTCATCGACGAACTCGATGCCATCGGCAAGAGCCGCGCCGGCTCGATGGGCATGATGGGCGGCAACGACGAACGGGAGCAGACCCTCAACCAGTTGCTCACCGAGATGGATGGCTTCGCCTCCAAAGACAAGCCGGTGATCGTGCTGGCGGCCACCAACCAGCCCGAAGTGCTTGATGCGGCCCTGCTCCGGCCCGGCCGTTTCGATCGCCAGGTGTTGGTCGACCGCCCCGATCTCTCCGGCCGGCGGACCATCCTCGGCATCTACGCCAACAAGGTGAAGCTCTCCGAAGGCGTTGACCTCGACAAGATCGCCCAGGCCACCAGCGGCTTCGCCGGTGCCGACCTGGCCAACCTGGTGAACGAGGCCGCCCTGCTGGCCGCCCGCGCCAAACGCACCACCGTGGAGCAGGGCGACCTCAACGAAGCGATCGAGCGGGTGGTGGCAGGCCTCGAGAAGAAGAGCCGCGTGCTTCAGGCCGATGAGAAGAAGGTGGTGGCCTTCCACGAAGTGGGCCACGCGATCGTGGGCCACCTGATGCCGGGCGGCAGCAAGGTGGCCAAGATCTCGATCGTGCCCCGCGGCATGAGCGCCCTGGGCTACACCCTGCAGCTCCCCACCGAAGAGCGCTTCCTCAACTCCAAGGAAGATCTCGAGGGCCAGATCGCCACTCTGCTGGGTGGCCGCAGCGCCGAGGAGATCGTCTTTGGCGAGGTCACCACCGGCGCCGCCAACGACCTGCAGCGCGCCACCGACATCGCCGAGCAGATGGTGGGCACCTTCGGCATGAGCGACACCCTCGGCCCCCTCGCCTACGACAAGCAGGGGGGTGGCCGCTTCCTGGGTGGCAACAACAACCCCCGCCGCTCCGTGAGCGATGCCACCGCCCAAGCCATCGACCGGGAGGTGCGGGGTTTGGTGGACCGCGCCCACGACCGGGCCCTGTCGATCCTGCGCCACAACCGCGAGCTGCTCGATTCCATCTCCCACAAGATCCTTGAGAAGGAGGTGATTGAGGGGGATGAACTCAAGGATCTACTGGCCTCCAGCACCCTGCCCGCGGAAGCGGCCCTGCAGGCGGTGGCGGCTTGAGCAAGCGCCCAGGATCCATAGGACTCGCGGATTCGGCGTAAAAATCTGGCCTGCCCCCTTGACGGCGGGCAGGCTGATCCCGGATAAGGGTTCTTTGAGATGGGCCCATGCCCGCCATGCCCTCCAAAGCTGCGGCAACCGATGCCCAGGCCCCCCTGGTGGGTCTAGCCGGCGGCGATCTCCTCTCCTCCTCCGACCTGACCCCGGAGCAGACCCTTGCCCTGCTGGAGTTGGCGGCCGATCTCAAGGCAGCAAGGCGTCGGATCGACCTCGGCGGCAAGGTGCTGGGCCTGATCTTCAGCAAGGCCTCCACCCGCACTCGGGTTAGCTTCACCGTGGCCATGGCGCGGCTGGGCGGTCAAACCATCGACCTGCTGCCGATCGTGACCCAGGTGGGCCGGGGCGAACCGGTGGCCGACACGGCCAGGGTGCTGAGCCGCTACTGCGATGCCCTGGCGATCCGCACCTTCGCCCAGGCCGATCTGGAGGCCTATGCCCACTGGGCCTCAATCCCGGTGATCAATGCCCTCACCGACCTGGAGCACCCCTGCCAGGCCCTCGCCGACTACCTCACCCTGGCGGAGTCCTTCGCCGCCACCCCCACCGGAGGCCTCGATCTCGATCGGCTGCGGGGGCTGACGCTGGCCTACGTGGGCGACGGCAACAACGTGGCCCACTCCCTGATGCTCTGCGGCGCCCTGCTAGGGGTGAATGTGCGGATCGGCTGCCCGGTGGACTTCGCCCCCGACCCGGCCGTACTGGAGCGGGCCCGGGCCCTGGCGGTGCAGGAGGCCCAGATCACGGTGGTGCACGATCACCTGGAGGCGGTACGGGGCGCCCAGGCCCTCTACACGGATGTGTGGGCCTCCATGGGCCAGGAAGAAGAACAAGCCGAAAGGGAGCGGGCTTTCGCAGGCTGGTGCCTCGATGAGGCGCTGCTCAGCGAGGCTGATCCCCAAGCCATCGTGTTGCACTGCCTGCCGGCCCACCGCGGCGAGGAGATCAGCGCCGGCGTGATCGAAGGCAGCGCAAGCCGGGTGTTCGACCAGGCGGAAAACCGCCTCCACGCCCAGCAGGCCCTGCTGGCGACGCTGCTCGGAGGCCTCTGAGAACTGAGCCAAGGTGTCCGTGCGGCAACGCAGGCCGATGCATCCCGCACGAGCAGAGTCGTCCCACTCGTCCCGTCGACTGCGCCCAGAGCTCCGACCGGCCTGGACAAAATCGCCCACACCTGGCAAAACAGGGGTGGTTCATCCGTACTGCTCGTGTTCGCCCCGTCGTCCAGCTCCAGCCCCGAGCCCCTCACCAGCGCCCAGCAGGAGCTCTACGACTGGCTTGAAGGCTACATCCAGCAGCACCGCCACAGCCCCTCCATCCGTCAGATGATGGAAGCCATGGGGCTGCGCTCGCCGGCGCCGATCCAGAGCCGCCTGCGTCACCTGCAGCAGAAAGGCTGGATCACCTGGCAGGAAGGTCAGGCCCGCACCCTTCAGCTACTCGGAGAGCGGGCAGCGGGGATTCCGGTGCTGGGTGCGGTGGCGGCCGGCGGCCTGATCGAAACCTTCGACGATGTGGCGGAACGGCTCGACCTGTCGCCAGTGCTCGACACCCGCGGCCTCTTCGCGCTCACCGTGAATGGCGACTCAATGGTGGATGCCCACATCGCCGATGGCGACGTGGTGCTGATGGAGCCGGTGAGCGATCCGGCCCGCCTGCGCAACGGCACCATTGTGTGCGCCCTGGTGAGTGGCAGCGGCACCACCCTGAAACATTTTCATCGCGTAGGCGGCGAGATCCGCCTGGAGGCGGCCAACCCCGCCTACGCCTCCATCGTGCTGCCCGCCGAGGCGGTGAAGGTGCAGGGCCGGCTGATGGCCGTGTGGCGCCAGGTGTGACAGAACACCACCGGCACCACGGTGGCCCCTTAAAGGGGGCAGACCGCGTAGTAAGCTCAGACAGCGAAAGGCAATGGCTGCGGCCTACCAAAGCCCATGGCATAGCGATTCGGAAAGGGAAAAGCCTCTCCAGCTCTCCCACCATCCTTCCGAACAGCTTTTCGCATCAACGGGGCCATAGCTCAGCTGGTAGAGCACCTGCATGGCATGCAGGGGGTCAGCGGTTCGAATCCGCTTGGCTCCATTTTTAGAAGCCCAGGCAAAGCCTGGGTTTTTTTATGAATTCCTTCTGATCTGGATCAACGTTCAAAGCGTCATCGCCAGCATCACAAACCCATACCATTTCCCCTTAATGTCAGGTCCATTCAGCTGGTTCGCCCCAATGGCTGACAATCCAACCATTGAGCAGCTCAGCAACAGCGATGCTCCGTTTGTGCTGGCGGACCACCAAGGCATCGTTCTGGCCCTGAATCCGGCCTTCCAGAAGGTGTATGGCTGGAGTGAAGCCGATCTGGTAGGAGCGCCCCTGGGCCACATTCTTCCTGAAGCCTTTCTGATGTCCCACCAGCTCGGCTTCACACGCTTCCAGGCCAGTGGTACCTCCACGGTGCTGGGACACCCCCTGCGGCTGCGCACCCGCTGCAGCGATGGCTCCGAAATCGTTTCTGAACACTTCATCCTGGCCGAAAAGCAGAATGATCAATGGGTGTTCGGAGCCAGCCTCACCCCCCTGCCGGAAGGAGTGCCACCTGACCAGACGGCACCGCACGCCAGCCAGGCTTCGTGAGTTTCCGGCCCCCAACCTGATCTCGGCCCGGCTAGCAAGCGCCTTGCATCCATAAGTGATGGTGTTATTGAGCAAATCATCAATAACAACAAGCAACTTGCGGGTCGTCCGCATAGAAACCTTGTTGACCAGGCAATACGTCTTGATCTGCTCAGAAAGCGAATGAACAGCCGAGAGATCATTATCGATCTGCAAAGAAATCTTTGTTCCATCTGAGCTGAGCAGCTTTTGCTTGGGCGGAATTCGGCGAAAGAGCAGCAGGGTTGTGTCGTCATGACTGGCCTCACCCTGCGAAAAACTCTGCAAGTCTTCACAGAGGGAATTGAGGAAGAGCTTGGCATCCACCACTGGATGGCGCTCAACAAAACCCTGCAGGCGGGCGACGCCGTAGCGCTGATTGACCTGATTGAAGGCCTCACTGGCTCCATCGGTATAACTCAGCAGGCTGTCACCAACCTCAAGAACAACCCGATCCTCCCCATAGGTCGCACCATCAAGAATGCCAACCGCCGGACCATGCACCTTATTCAGTGACTGAACGAAACCTGCCTTGCGTTGAACCAATGGGGGGTTATGACCAGCATTGCAATAATGCATTTCACCACTCTCGCCATCAATCACACCAATCACCATGGTGGTGAATGTGCAGTTCTCATTGTTGTGACAGAGGCGCTGGTTAATGCGGCGCATGATGGCGGAAGGCGAGTCATACACCTCCACATAGGCACGGAGAAGACTGAGACAAGTGCTCATCACCAAAGCGGCAGGCACCCCTTTACCGGCCACATCACCGATGCAGAAACAGTACCGATGGGTCCCCAAGGGGATCCAGTCATAAAGGTCACCGCCCACTTCCTTACTGGGGAGAACCCTGGCTGCAACATCCAACTCCGGGGTCAGTGCACTCAGCTCATCAGCATCGCAGAGCATGCGCTTCTGGATGCTATCGGCCAAAGCCAATTCCTCGCGCATCCGACTAGCCAGCCGCTCAGATTCCATGGCCATCAGAACTTGAGAGCTTAACTCGATACTGCGAGCCATGGCCCTCAGCAGCGATCGCTCCTCAAGGTCGAAAGCAACGCTCATTCGACCCACTACAAAATAGTCGCCATGACCAAGGGGTGCCCAATTTGCATAAAACAAACTGCCAGCGATAGGAACAAATTCACTCTTAGTCTTTGCCGACCCCAACAGAACATCGATGTCGCTATTAACCAATCCTATAGATTGAACAACCTTGCCATCGCGAATGATGGCAGCAACTTCTGCATCGACGCTTTCGGCCACACGAAAAACCACATTCACCATCGCATTCGGCTCATCCACCGAGAAGGCCGAAAGCACCTCCGCCAACATATTGAGCGACCAGGAAGGCTCCCTCATGGCCGACTCACAACCAAAAGGTTGGGCCGGGGCGGAGCGCCACGGGTGACGCATGGCGATGCACTGCTCATGGCTTCGGCACAGCGGGGTTCAACTGGCCCATGGGACCTCAGTCGTGGACACACACCATGAACAACGGCAGCTGGCGTCCATGCCCCTGCCAACTGACCGGGGGAGCATGCAGGAAGCACGAGCCTGGCTTGGCGATCCGGAGAATGGAATTCAGTGAAGTTGAGCTGATGGCAACACTTCTTCAGGGCTGAACAGCCTTTTCTCCACATCAGCTGGGCTGAGCGGAGCTCCATAATAAAAGCCCTGGGCCCAGCCACAACCCAGACGGAGCAGGTGATCCGATTGCAGGCTGCTCTCCACGCCTTCCGCCACCACGGCGATGCCCAGGGTTCTGGCCAGGCCGATCACGGCAGCCACGATCGCTTCATCCTCCCGGTCAGTGCCCAGACCATCGACAAAAGATCGATCGATCTTGAGAATCGCAATCGGGAAACGTCGCAGATAACGCAGTGAGGAATAGCCAGTTCCAAAATCATCGACCGCCAAGCGAAGCCCAATCGCATTCAGACCAGCCACCGTCAATTTTGTAGCCTCAAGATCATCGACTAGAACGGTTTCGGTGATTTCCAGATAAAGCTGACTCACGGGCATACCGGTTGAGGCCAGAACATGTTTAACCCGTTCAACCAGGGCAGAATCCTGAAAGCTGCGACTGGAGATATTCACCGAAAGATGCAGATCGGATTGGCCGCGCTGGATCCAACCGGCCATCAAACCGCAGGCCTTGGCAAGCACCTGGCTATCGATCGCCACGATCAGCCCCGATTCCTCCGCCAGAGGAATGAAATCCGCCGGCTGGAGGTAGCCATGCTGTGGATGCCGCCAGCGGGCTAGGGCCTCAAATCCCACCAGTGGCTGCCCAGCCTGGAGCGTGACGATCGGTTGCAGATGGCACTCGATCTCAGCATTGGCAAGGGCGCGGTGCAGATCGGCTTCCAGGCTGGCGCGCCGCTGGCCATCACGACGCATCGCCCCGTCGTAAAAGCAGTAGCGCCCCCGCCCCTGCTGCTTGGCGCGATACATCGCCATGTCGGCGTTCTCGATCAATCGCTCCGCCGTTTCCCCTGGAGCGAAAAGCGCAATCCCGAGCGATGCCCCGCTGACCAGTGGCTTGCCCAGCACCACCACCGGTTCGCGCACAGCATTGATCACGCGCTGGGCCAGAACTTCCACAGTGTCCGGATCCACATGCTCCGTCACCACCACAAACTCATCGCCGCCAAGTCGGCCCACCAGATGGGTGGCTCCCATGAGATGGCGCAGGCGGGTGGCAATCGCGATCAGCAGGCGATCCCCCACGGCATGGCCATGGGCGTCATTGATGATCTTGAAACGATCCAGGTCGATGAAGAACACCGAACAGCCCCTGCCACAGGTGCCATCCACCTGATCCAGCAGAGCCTCCAACCGAGAGAGCACCTGGGCTCGGTTCGGCAAACCGGTGAGGGAATCATGGGTGGCCTGCTGCTCAGCCTCACGCCGCGCCAGGCGCTCGGCGGCAACCGAGCGCAACACCTGCAGGCTGAGGGCGATGCTGCGGGCCATCGCTCTGAGTAAGGAGCGCTCCTCCAGATCGAAGGCCTGGGCCAGTCGCCCTGCCACCAACCATTCCGAGGAGTGGAGCGGTGACCATTGGCAGTGAAGGATGCCGCTGGAGAGGGTGAGCTGCTGGAGACGCTGACCACCGGCGGCCAGGAGCAACTCGGCATCCGCAGCCCCTACCCCGATGGCGTCGATCAACCGACCAGAAGCCACAACGGCCACCACCTCGGCGTCGACCGCCTCGCCGACCCGATGGATCACATTGCGAAGGGCATCGGGATCCTCGATGTTGAACGCGGACAGGAGCTCCGAAAGCAGATGCAGCGACCAGGAAGGTTCGCTCATCTGGGGTACACCCCAAGCGGCAGCCGACTCCGCTGGGGATCCTGAGGCCGTTTGCCTGGCTCATCGCCAAGTTCGCTTGGCTCAATGCCCAGCAGGTGTCCAAGGGGAAATCCGAGGGAATGGATCATCCGCTCCACAACCCGGACAACGCTCAGAACGGAACCAGCGTAATCAGCGGCAAGCGTCCAATCAGAAAGGCGCCCGTTGGCAGACAACGCAACAATCCAGCAAAAGCGACGCGATCGGGGCTGACGGGGCGATGGCGCTCTCATAGAAACGGGATAGCCCTCCTGACGTCGATGCGTCGCCCCCCTCTGGTTCCCCTGATTGCCGGCACTGCGCTGATGAGTGCCGGCCTGCTGCTGATCGATGGCGCGCCCCTGCACGCCGAGCCGCTCTACACCCTCTCCACCCTCTGCAGCGTGGCCGGAGCGCCCTCCAGCCGCTGCATCGTGGAGGCCGTGGATCAGGGCAGCGTGACGCTGTATCGCCACCGGATCGGAAAACGGGAGACCGTGATCGGCATCAGCGAGGATCCCTATGTGCGGATGGGCCGCTGGGATGCCGCCACCAGCAGTTGGCAACCCCTGAGCTCGGCCTCGGCCAGGCTCTCGGCCAACACCGTGTGCTTCAACGGCACCGAACTGTGTGTGGTGAACCCCAACTATCTGAACAGCCTCCGCCAGGAGAAGGGGGCCGCCCTCAACGGCCGGGATCTGATCAAGGTGACCTTCGGCAGCGATGGGCGCATCAACGCCTATTGCTACGACGACGGCTGCCCCTCCACCGCACCCTGAGGAGCCACCGCCATGACCCGCATTCCCTTGCTTCTGGCGGCACTTCTGATGCTGCCGCCCGCCCAGGCGGGCACACTCCCGCCCACCGCCATGGCCCCGAGTTCAGCGGGAAGCTGGGTGGGCATGCCTTCGGGCGCCGCGGCAACGCCTTTCACCCTTGAAGCCCAGCCCGGGATGGGACTGGAGCTGGCCCGAGGCGGTGGCGGACACGGCGGCGGCGGACGCGGAGGTGGTGGCCGAGGGGGAGACCGGGGCGGTGGTCGGGTCCAGCGGGCCAACACCGGCATGGACCGGGCACCGCGCAGCTTTGATCGGGGCAACCGCAAGCCCAGCGGCGGCTGGAGCCGGGACACGGTGAATCGGCCGGATCGGGTCCGACCCTCGCTGGATCGCACATCGTTTGAACGCAAAAGCTTCGATCGCACCAACCTCGGCAACCGCGGCGGTGATGGCAGCCACCGCCAGGCCCTACAGGACAGGATGGCCAACGGCAATCGGGACGCGGCCCGCGAGCGCATGGCCAACTGGAACCGCGACAACCGGAACCGCGATGACTGGAACCGCAGGCGGGATCAGATTCGGGATAACAACCTCAACGACTGGGACCGTGCCCGCGACAGGATCGAAAATGGCTGGAACGACCGTCGCACCACACTCAACGAGAACCGTGACAAGTGGAACGAGAACCGTGACAAGTTGAGCGACCGTTGGAATAATCGGCGCTACAACATCAACGACAACCTGAACGATCTAGGCAAGCGGGTGGACCGCGCCTATGACCGCTACAACAACTACTGGCCTGGCTGGGTGAGGCCCGGCTGGAACGCGGCCCGCCCCTGGAACTGGGGCTGGTACGGCGGCTGGAACACCCCCAGCTGGAGCTGGTGGGGGGTGAGATCGGCGGCCTGGGGGCTCAGCACCCTGGCCACCGCCGCGGTGATCAACAACGCGGTGAACGATGCCATCGCCGCGAGTCAGACCACCATCGTGGTGCCGGACACCACCTATCAGCTTTATTTCAACAGCGTGGAGCCCAGTGACGATCAGGCGGTGAGCTTCGTGGTGAACGACGGGGTCGAATCTCGCCAGATCAGTGCCGACTGCCGCTCCGGCACCCTGAACGGACAGGAGCCCTCCAGCGGCACCGAGGCCCAATTGCTCAACGCCGCCTGTCAGGTGGCTTTCGGCGCCTGATCTCGCCTGGCCCGGAGCCGCCGCCCAGACGGGTGCCAAGCGCCAGGGCGATGGCGACCAACAGACCGATCAGCAGTGGCATCTCACCCCAGCGGTCGTAGGGGGTGAGAGCTCTGCGGGCCTGGAGCGTGAACACCCCGCTTGTGCCCTGGCCGGTCGGCAACGCGGCCCGGATCCGGCCGGAGGCATCCACGAGCACGCTGGGGCCCGTGTTGGCCGCACTCACCAGCCAGCGGCCCGTTTCAATCGCCCTCAGACGAGCAAGGGCCAGGAACTGCTGCTGCAACTGGGCGGGATAAGGATCGAGGTTGGCACTGGCCAACAGCCAGGTGGCCCCTTCCCTGCTGGCGCGGGCCAGGGCGATGCCATCGGCGATCTCGTAGCAGATCGCCACGCCGATCGGCCCGGCCGGCCGGCTCAGCAGACGATCAGGCCCGCCGGGCTCCAGCCCCCCCACGGCGGAGAGACCGCTCCAGCGCCAGAGATCGGCCAGGGGCACCCACTCCCCGAGGGGCACCAGCCGGTGCTTGTCCACCCAACCGACCGGATCCCGCTGTCCCGGCTCAAAGCGCAGCAGACTGCTGTGAAGCGTGGTGCCTTCCTGACGGAAACCGCCGCTGAGCACCTCCACGGCCGGGATCTCCGGCAAGGGTTGTCCCAGCGCCAGCGCGCCCTCGGGAAGCAGCAGGCTCTGCGGCCGCTCATGCTCCGGCAAGTCGGCGCTACGGCGTTGAGCATGGGCCAGTTGATCGAGCAGGAGCCGCTGCTGCACGACCTCGAATTTGTGGCGGGTGGGAATGGCGGGTTGAAGCACCAGCAGGCGCTCCAGCCGCCCGGGGCCGGTTGGTTGACTCACGGGCTGTCCGGCTGAGGGCAGGTGCGCCGGTGAAGCCCTGATCGGGCCTGCCGCAGCGGCAACAGGGCCAGGGGAATGACCATCCCCCGGTTCCAGAGCCTGAGCCTCCAGCTCCGCGGTCACCGGGGCAAGGGCCGCCAGACCCAGCAAATGGGAGCCGAGCACCAGCAGGACCGCTAGCACCAGCCACCCCCGGCGCCCGCCCTGGGATCGCACCAGCCGCCACAGACACCAGCCCACCAGCAACTGCAGCGCCGCCACGAGCCCGGCACCGCCGAGGGCGGCCAGCCCGGCCAAGGCCGGATCGCCTGGCAGCGCGCCTCCGCCGAGACCGATCCAGAAGAGCGGATTCCGGGCCAGCAGGACCTCCGCCAGGCCCCAGAGGCAGGCGGCCCCCAGGGCGGTGGAGAACCGGGTCGGCTCCGCCCATCGCACCAGGCGGAGCCAGACCTCCACGAGCAGCCCCCCAGCAAGGCCGCAAGCGCCCCACAGCAGCAGGCAGACCGGCAGGCTCAGGGGGCCCGGCACCCCGACCCAGTCGAGCGGATGGAGCCAGAGCAACCAACGGTGGCTGACCAGAACCGCGGCCAGCCCCCAGAGCAGGCCAGGACAATGCCCGCTCACCCCCGTGCCCTGACGTGAGTCCGGCGACGGGAATGGCACGGAGCTTGCCGTGACCAGCGGCCCCGAGGAGGACGCGGAGCTTGCCGCCGATCCCGGCAGCGAACGAGACCGAGGCGGATCACCGGCCAGCGCCCAAAGCACCGCCAGAGCCGGCCAAAGCAGAGGGGGAAACCCTAACGGCGGCAGAGTCAGGCCCGCCCAGGCCCCCGCGACCAGAGCCAGGAGTGCCTGGCGGCTGGCGCCACCCCCGGGGGCCGGGTGGCGGTCATCGCCCATGGCACCGGAGTCCAGAAACGACCACGCTCAGGTCGGCGCCAATCTGCCCCAGCGCAGACCTTGCCAGGCTCCCCCCACCCGAACCACCACCACCAACCTCCACCGGCAACCACCATGGATCAAGGCAATCTGCTGCAGATGCTGCTGCTGCGCGGCCTCGGCACCACATCGCTGGTGGCGGACCGCCTCCGCAATGTCAGCCAGGACTGGGTCATGAGCGGCCAGCTCGATCCCACCCAGGCCTCGGCGCTGGTGGATGACGTGCTCAAGGCGCTGCGGGGCGAAACCCCCGAACTCGAGCAGCAGGCGGAGCGGCAGCTGGAGCGCAACCGCGACCAGTTGCTGCAGGATCTCGGGCTGGCTCGCCAGCGGGAGGTCGACGAACTGCGGGGTCGTATCGATCGGCTTGAACAGGCGCTGCGGCAGCGGCAGGGCTCCAGCGACTGGGTGGACTGACCAGTCCCCCTGGAGCGGAACTGCCGCGGCAGAACGGCAACCGACTCCACCGTCACGGCAACCGAGCCCACCAGCCTCGCCGGCTGTGCCGACCCGCCAATGCCAGAATCCAAGCCCTGCACCAGGTTCCGACTTGCGCGACATCCTGATCAGCTCAGCCGTCTGCCTGGCTTGCCTGATGGTGGCCTTTGTGAGCCAGCTGATGGCCCCATCCACGGTGGTGGCGGCCGCACCGACCGCCTCGGCGACCTTTGAGGCCATCAGCCGCCCGGCACAGACGGCCGCGGCCCAGCGCCAGACGGTGCAGTCCCCGTTTGAACTCGATCCCGAAGACCCCAATCCCCTGCTGTTCACCATGGCCCCCCAGACCCCAGCCGGCAACGGCGACCAGCTCGCCTCCGCCGCCGCCCTCGGTGGCGACCTCAGCGCTCCCAAGGAGCGGGTCACCCCCAGCGGACTGCGCATCACGGATCTGGAGGTGGGCAGTGGCGCTGAAGCCGTGGCCGGCCAGACCGTGAGCGTGAACTACCGCGGCAGCCTCACCAATGGCAAGGAATTCGACAGCAGCTACGGCCGGGGGCCGTTCAGCTTCCGGCTCGGCGGTGGTCAGGTGATCAAGGGCTGGGACGAAGGTGTGGCGGGCATGAAGGTGGGTGGCAAGCGCAAGCTGGTGATCCCGCCCGATCTGGGCTACGGCTCCCGTGGGGCCGGTGGCGTGATCCCTCCCGATGCCACCTTGCTCTTCGAGGTGGAACTGCTCAAGGTCGGCGGCTGAATCACAGCTCCTGCGCAGGACCGGCCGAGGCTCACGTCAATCGTCGAGCCCCGATCCGCGATCCCCGATCCGCGATCCGCGATCCGCGATCCGCGATCCGCGAACGATCGAGGCTCGACGATTGGATCGATCGATCGCTGATTGCGGCACTTCGATCGGAAATCAACCCAAAGCCTGCCCCCGGGGCGAAGCTTTCGCCAATTCCGAGGCCAACCCGAAGCGCCATCGAGTGCGCAATCCAGGCAGTCCCGATGGTCAATCGGAGGCTCATCCGAGGCGCATCTGAGAAGCGCACCTGAACCGCAACCGAGGTCCACCTACACCTCAATCCAAGTCGCCAATGGGCCGATGGGCGATCAGCCCAACCAGCCCCCAGGGTGCGCCAAGAGGATCATTAAGATGCCGCCAGGATCCCTGGCTCGGAACGATCCATGGATACGGCAGCCTTCGGTTCGAGCGCTCTGCCGCCCGAGGTCGTCCAGCTTCCGACCGACGCAACCCGATTCTCCCCATTCCCCCATTCCCAAACCATGGCTCACCAGCTCCCCGCGCTGCCCTTCGACCTGGATGCGCTCGAGCCCCACATCTCTCGCCAGACCCTGGAGTTCCACCACGGCAAGCACCACAACGCCTACGTGACCAACCTCAACAACCTGGTGGCGGGCACCGATCTGGAAGGGAAGGGCCTGGAGGACACGATCCTGGCAGTGGCCGGTGATGCCGGCAAGGCCGGTGTGTTCAACAACGCTGCCCAGGTGTGGAACCACACCTTCTACTGGCAGGGCATCAAGCCCGGTGGCGGCGGCACCCCGAGCGGCGCCCTGCTCGACAAGATCATCGCCGATTTCGGCAGCTTCGAGGCCTTTGTTGAGCAGTTCAAGGCGGCCGGCGCCACCCAGTTCGGCAGCGGCTGGGCCTGGCTGGTGCTCGACAACGGCACTCTCAAGGTGACCAAAACCGGCAACGCCGATCTGCCCCTGGCCCATGGCCAGAAGGCTCTGCTCACCATGGACGTGTGGGAGCACGCCTATTACCTCGACTACCAGAACCGCCGGCCCGATTACATCACCACCTTCCTCGACAAGCTGGTGAACTGGGACTTCGTGGCCGCCAACCTGGCTGCGGCCTGATTGCGCCATCTGTCGCGCAGCCCCCTGTTCACCCTTTCAAGGGTGCAGGGGGTCAACCGACGATGCTTCAACCAGAGCTGACAGGGTGGTGACAGCGACACCGATCCTGAAACCATCTTCTGACCTGCCTAGGTTTGGAGCCTCACCCATCCCCTCTGCGGGAACCCCATGGAGTTGCTGGTCGACCTGCTGCTTCTGCTGGCCGCCTGGATGCTTCTGGCCCGCAGCAACTCCGAACGGGATGAGGTCTGGGCCTTGTGCCTGCGGCTTCTCAGTGTTGCATCCATCGTGGCGGTGATCAGCAACGAACGCGGCCAGCCCCTCTCGATCCTGCTGTTGCTGTTTGCGTTCTGGTTGCCGGGTGCGAACCGCTACGAAAAGCTGCCGAAGCCGGAAGACGACATCAAGGTGCGGCGTCCATGAGCACTCGGGTGCCAGGATCCCTCCCAACGGGATGTGTTCGAGGATCGCCACGATGCCTGCATTCCGATGAACAACAAGGAAGGCCCCGACCTGCTTGAGATGGTGTTCGTGGCCTTTGTGCTCGCAGGCATCGCCTACAGCTTCACCCACTGATCACGGGTGCGAAGTCGTCGGACGTGCGGCGACGGATTCAAGCCCTTACGACGGGCAGGACCGCCTCGGGAGCGATCCACATGGCATCGCCGTAGGAGTAAAAGCGGTAGCCCGTCGTGATCGCTTCGTGATAAATGGCCAGGAGCTGACGGCGGCCGATCAGGGCGCTCACCAGCAGCAGCAGGGAACTTTTCGGCAGATGGAAGTTGGTGAGCAGCCCCTGCACCACCGTGAAACGGAAGCCGGGCTGAATAACCAGGTTCACAGGCCCCGCAAAAGGCAACAGTCTTCCACCATGCAGGGCAGCCACCCCTTCCAGGCTGCGCACACTGGTGGTGCCGATCGCGATCACCCGGCCGCCACGGCGGCGACACGCATCCACCGCCTCGACCAACTCCGATCCCACCTCCACCCATTCGCTGTGCAGAGTGAGCTGGCTGAGGTCCTCGGTCTCGACGGGGCGGAAGGTGCCTAGGCCCACATGCAGGGTCACGCAGGCCCGCTGCACACCGCGGGCCTCCAGAGCGGCCAACAGCTCATCGCTGAGGTGCAGGCCGGCGGTGGGGGCGGCCACCGCGCCGGGGCGGCTGGCGAACCGGGTCTGGTAGCGCTCCCGGTCGGAGGGATCGTGCTGGCGGATGTAGGGGGGCAAAGGCATCTCCCCGTAGCGCTCGAGCAGGGCCTCAATCGCCTCGGGGCTGGTGCAGTCGGGTGGAAAGCGCACCACCCGGCCGCCGCTGGCCCCATCCACCGCCACGATCTCGAGTGGCACGGGGGGTTGATCTGCCTGCTCTAGCAGCAGCACCTCCCCCGGCCGGAGGCGCCGGGCCGGACGGGCCAGGCAGAGCCAGTTGGAGTGTGCCGGGGTGAAGGAGGCCACCAGGGGCGTGGCCAGGCCGGCGGGCTCAAGTACCAGGAGCTCCACCAATCCGCCCGTGGGCCGGCGGGCCTGAAGCCGGGCCCTGAGCACCCGGGTGTTGTTCACCACCAGCAGATCGCCCGGGCGGAGCTCGTTCTGGAGATCCCAGACCGACAGGTGGCGCGGCGGAGCGGGCTCATCGGCGCCTGAAGCGGTGGCGGATGCCGAGCAGGGGGGCACCGCCAGCATTCGTGCCATATGGCGGGGTTCCACCGGCCGCTGGGCGATGGAGGTCTCGGGCAGGTCGTAGCTGTAGCTCGACAGGCTGAGATCTGCCGGATCGGGGGATCCGGGGTCCCGATCCCGCGGTTCTAGAACCTTGCTGGTCATGGGCAGGGGATGGTGGGCCTGAGGGCAGCCGCTGCTCCGTGTCGCGCAGCTGCGGGAACAACATCCGGACGGGGGGAGTGGAACTCAGGGCGCCACAGAAATCAGAGCGGCAGGCTGTCCAACTCAGAGCGCCAGGCTTTCCGGATTGGTCTCGATCAGCAGGGCGAGATCCTTGAGGAAGGCGGCGGCATGGGCCCCGTAGATGGTGCGGTGGTCGCAGGTGAGGTTCACCTGCATCTGCCGCTTCACGCTGATTGAGCCATCCTTGCCGGCCACCACGGTGGGACGGGAGGCGGCCACCGCGAGGATCGCGCCGGTGCCGGGAGGGAGGATCGCGTCGAAGCGATCGACTCCGAACATGCCCAGGTTGGAGAGGGTGAAGGTGCCGGTGCTGTATTCCTCGGGCTTGAGCTGCTTGGCGCGGGCACGCTCCACCAGATCGGCCCAGGAGCGGGAGAGGCTGTAGAGGTCGGTGCGATCGGCGGCGGCCAGCACCGGCGTGATCAGGCCGCCATCCTCCATGGCCACGGCGATCGCCACATTGATGGAGGCGGGATAGGCCATGCCGGCCTCGGTGGTGGCAGCGTTCACCTGGGGATGGCGGGCCAGGGTCACGGCGGCGGCTTTGGCCAGCAAGGCCGTCATCGTGACGCCCTTGGCCTTCACCTGCTTGTAGAAGGCATCCAGCTTGTCGGTGTTGATCGTGTAGCCCACCCGGAACGCGGGCACCTGCAGGCTGGCCACCATGTTGCGGTTCACCGCCTGCTGGAGGGTGTTGAAGGCCACGGTGTCGCCGGGGCGGCCGAAGGCTTGGCCGGCCGGGGAAGCTGCCGCGGCGGGGGCTCCACCATTGCCGGCGGCGGCAACGGCCACGGCAGGACCCGATCCCTCCGCAACCCGGGGCACGCTCACCGGCTGGCCGGTGGCGGCGAGCACGTCTTCCGCCTGGATGCGGCCGTGGGGACCGCTGCCCCGCAGAGCTTCCAGGGCCACCCCGAGCTGCTGGGCGAGCTTGCGGGCCCGGGGGCTGGCCACCACCCGGCCGTTGCCGTTGCCCGAGGGGGCTGCCACCGCCACCACGGGGACTGGGGCCACCGGAGCGGCGGGGGCCGGGGCGGCAGGCGCTGGGGCAGGTGCGGAAGCGACCGGCGCCGGGGCGGGGGCGGGAGCTGCGGAAGTAGGAGCCGCCGCCGGGGCGGCAGGGGCCTTGGCCTGCACCTCGGCAATCTCGGCCTGGGTCTCCACGATCAAACCGATCGTTTCGCCCACCGGCGCGGTGCCGCCGGCGGGCATCAGCACGGCGGCCAGAAAACCCTCGTTGAACGACTCGACATCCATGTCGGCCTTGTCGGACTCGACCACGAGCACCGACTCACCCCGCTCGACCTTGTCGCCGGGTTGCTTGAGCCACTCCACGATCTTGCCCTCCGTCATGGTGGAGCTAAGGGCGGGCATGAAGATTTCGTGGGTGGCCA
>Ga0209401_1000517_pt1 | contig 26221 bp, 24 predicted proteins | sample M_140807_MF_Meta_FD_187318 | JGI IMG/M metagenome (GOLD analysis project Ga0209401, IMG submission 187318) | Freshwater microbial communities from Lake Montjoie, Canada to study carbon cycling - M_140807_MF_MetaG (SPAdes) (version 2) | ecosystem: Environmental > Aquatic > Freshwater > Lake... | reverse complement strand
TGAAGGCGAACGGCCTCCAGCGCAGCCGCAAGAGCGGGCTCACCGCAGGCCCAGACCACCCAGCAGCGGCGCCAGGGCCAGACCGGCGGCCAGCCCCAGTCCGCTGAGGGCCTGAAAGCGCAGAGCTAGGAACTTGCTGCCGCCGATTCGCTCGGGCTGGTCGTGGTGATCGCGCAGCAGCTGGATCAGGGAGCGGGCCGGCGGCAGACCCACCACGCCGAGCAGGGCCGTGAGGGGCCAGTGGCCGAGCAGCACCGGTGCCCACTGCAGGGCGAAGCTGGCGGCGATGAACCAGGGCACCAGGCCTGCGGCGGCGGCGGTACCGAGCCGCACCACCGGCGAACGCTTGCCGTAGGCCGCGTCCTCGGCCACCTGGTGGAAGTGGGAGCAGAACAGCACCAGGGTGGTGGCCAAGGCCGGGCCGCTGCCCAGGGCGAGTGCCTGGCTCCAGGGCACCGGGGTGCTGCTGCCAGCGGCAGCGGCGGGGGCCAGGGCGAGCAAGGCGGCGGCGGTGGCGCAAGGACCGAAGGCCAGCCAGCAGAGCGGTTCCCCCAGCCCCCGGTAGCCCAGCCGGAAGGGCGGACCCTGATACACGTAGCCGAGGCCGCAGCAGGCCAGCACCAGGGCCAGCACCACCGGACTGCTACGCAGCGCCACCAGGGCCATCAGTCCCAGCCCCAGGAGCAGGGCCCCATTGGCCAGGGCCGCCACCCGGTCGCGGCGGCCGGTGAGGTTGACCACCGAATGGGGCTTGCCCTCGGCATCCACGCCGGTGTCAGCGTCGAACACATCGTTGGCGAGGTTCTCCCAGGCCAGCAGCAGCACAGCCGCCAGCAGAAACAGCAGCAGCTGGTCGGCCCGCACCGGCAGGCCCCGCCCCCAGCGCCAACCGGCCGCCAGCAGCACCGGCATCACCGCCACCGCGTACATCGGCCACTTGATCGCCGCCTTCCAGAGGCGCCGCCGGTCCGGAGTCGGGGCGTTGGTGGGGGACTGCGGGGCGTAACGGCTTGCGACGACCTGGGGCTCGGACATGGGGGCGAGGGCCGACGTGCCTGCAAAGACCCATACATTTGAGCAGCTCTCCGTGCCGGTCCTGAGGTCCTCCCTGGTGCAGGCCCCCCCGTCCTTCACTGACCTGCTGGCGGACGCCACCGCCGCCACCGAGGCCGCCCGGCAGGATCCCGCCCGTCCGGAAGATGACGGCGTGCTGAGCCTGGCCGTGCCGCTGGGCGCCGCCGCCGGCCTTGATCCCCTGCAGCTGCTGCCGGAGCTGGCCACGCCCGATGGCTTCCGCTTCCTTTGGGATGGCGCCCCGGGGCTGTGCCTGGCCGCCGCGGGCCGCTGCAACGCCCTGGAGCTGAGCGGTGCCCGCCGTTTCGAGCTGGCCCAGCGTTTCAGTAGCGCCAGCCTGCGCCGCCTGGCCACCCCACCAACCCTCGGGCTGCCGGCGTTGGCCAGGCCGCGGGTGCTGCTGGCCTTCGCCTTCTTCGACAGCCCCCTGCAGCAGGGCAGTGGTCCGGCTGGAGTTCAGGCGGTGCTGCCCCGCTGGCAGCTGGCCCGCCAGGGCCGCCAGGCCTGGCTGCGGTTGCAGCGCACCCTGGGGGGTGGCATCACGGCTCGCAGCGTGGCCGAAGAGCTGTGGGAGAAGGCCCGCCATCTCGAACGCATCGCCAGCCTTCCCAACCCAGGCAGCGGCCCGCCGGCCGTGGGCATCCGCCATGGCAGCAGCTGGCATGGCGGCTACCGCGCCGCGGTGGAGCGGGCCATCGCCCTGGTGGAGCGCGGCGACCTCACCAAGCTGGTGCTGGCGGTGCGCCAACAGCTGGAGCTGGATGGCCCCCTCGATCCCCTGGCCCTGCTCGCCAACCTGCGTCGCAGCCAGCCCGGCAGCTGCCGCTTCCTTTGGCAGCAGCAGGGCGGCGGCGATGCCCTGCTGGGGGCCTCACCCGAGCGGCTGCTCACCCTGCGGCAGGGCCTGCTGCGCAGCGATGCCCTCGCCGGCACGGCCCCGCTGGGCGATCGCTCCATCGACCTGCTGCATTCCACCAAGGACCGGCACGAACACGAGCTGGTGGTGGAAACGATCACGGCGGTGCTGCAGCGGGCCGGCCTGACGCCGCGGCGCCCCCGCCACCCGCGCCTGGCCCGCCATGGATCCCTGGTGCACCTGCACACCCCGATCACGGCGCGGCTGGATCCTGTGGCCGGCCCGGCCCACCAGCCCCTGGCCCTGGCGGAGGCCCTCCATCCCACCCCGGCGGTGGCCGGCCTGCCCCGCCGCGAGGCCATGGCCTGGCTGCGCAGCCTGGAGCCCTTCGAGCGGGGCCATTACGCCGCCCCGATCGGCTGGATCGACAGCGAAGGGGATGCCGACCTGCGGGTGGCGATCCGCAGCGGCACCCTGCGGGGTCGCAGGCTGGAGCTCACCGCCGGAGCGGGGTTGGTGCGCGGCTCCCGCGCCGATAAGGAGCTGCAGGAGGTGGCGCTCAAGCTTGGCGTGCTGCAGCACCAGCTGAACCTGCCGCTGCGGGCGGGCGCCGATCCAGAGGCGCTGCGGCTCTGAACTTCATACGATTGCGCCAATGAATGGCGCGCAGCGACGGCCCCGGCCTTCCCCTACCAGCAGGCCATCTTTAGGTCGCGTCTGTGGTCGTGGCGGAAGGAGGGGCAGCGCCTCGGCCCCCGCATCAACAACAACGACGCCAGCGCTCCCGCGACGGGAACGATCGCGATGTTCAATCCTCTGGTGCACCGGGCAACACAACGCGCATCCGCCAGCGGGTGGCCATCCTGCAGAAGGATCTGATCTTTGAAGTCCGCAGCGGCAAGGCGGCCATCCCGATCCTTCTGGACATCCACGGGGACCAGGGTCGGGAGCTGGGGCTCCGCCACCCGCCCATCCTGGGCCTGCTGGGCCGCTCGATCCTCGACGACCTTCTCCTTGCTGGCCGGCGTGGCGGGATTGCCTAGCTCTGCGGACGTTCCGGACAGACCCTGCCGGTGAGCATGAGCATCGGCTTCAGCCTCGTGGCTGGCGATGACACCGACATCGATGCGGCCCTGCGTCGCGCCGACGAAGCGATGGACGCCGTGAAACGGCAGCGCCGACACAACCCGGGCGCCTGAAGGCCGCGCTCAGAGCGCCAGCAAACGGGCGATGGTGAGATCGGCCAGGGGGATGCCGCCGAGCCGCTCCACCTCGCGCACCCCGGTGGGACTGGTCACATTGATCTCACTGAGGCGGCCATCGATCACATCGATGCCCACGAAGAAGAGGCCCTCGGCGCGCAGCACCGGCGCCAGCTCGGCGCAGATCTCCCGCTCAACCTCACTCAGCCCGGCAGCCTCCGGTGCACCGCCCACGGCCAGGTTGCTGCGGAATTCACCGCCCGTCGGCACCCGGTTCACCGCTCCGAGCGGTTCGCCATCCACCAGCAGGATCCGCTTGTCGCCGGCCTTCACCCCCGGCAGGAAGGCCTGCACCATCACCGGCAGGGCCTCCATCTGGGTCACCAGCTCCAGCAGGGCCCGCAGCCCCGGCGTGCCCGCAGCCGCGAACACCACGCCCTGGCCGGCCCGCCCGCCGAGTGGTTTCAGCACCACCTCGCCGTGCTCGGCCGTGAAGGCCTGCAGGGCATCCACCCGGCTGCTCACCAGAGTGGGGGCCATGCGATGGCTGAAGCGGAGCGAGCCGAGCTTCTCGTTCCAAGCCCGCAGGGCCGCCGGCCGATTGATCACCCGAACGCCGCGGCGTTCGGCCAGATCCAGCAGATGGGTTGCATAGAGATAGGCCTCATCCACCGGCGGATCCTTCCGCATCCACACAGCCTGGAAGTGATCGAGCGGCAGCAGCACCGGTTCGCCGAGGCTGTACCAGGGCTGGGGCACATCCCAGCCGCTCTCCGTGCAACGGATGGCCGCCAGGGTCACCGGCTGCGCTCGGGCCCATGCGCGATGGCCTGCCCCGTCGTCGGCTGAGGGACCCGTTGGACCTGCGGCGGCGGAGAGATCGGCCGGGGTGCAGATCCAGGCCTCAAGGCCGGCGCGATCCACCGCCTGGATCAGGGCCACACTGGAATCCTTGGCAGGGTTGAGCCGCGTGATCGGGTCGATCACAAAGAGCTGGGCCGGCCGCTGCGGGCTGGAGGAGCTCACGCAGTGATGCCGAGCATCTGATCGAGCCAGCCAGTGCTGTCGAGTTCCATCAGGTTGTCGCAGCCTCCGATGCCGCGGTTGTTGATGAAGATCTGGGGCACGGTGCTGCGACCCTCGGCGCGGCGCATCATGGCCTGACGGGCTGTTTCATCCCCATCGATCAGATATTCATTATAGGTCACGCCTTTGCGATCCAGAAGGCCTTTGGCGCGGATGCAATAGGGGCAGAAACGCCAGGTGTAGATCTCCACCTTCACAGCTTCCTTGCGCCCTTCGCCGTCCTGGTCTGCCCTGGCATCGGCACCTGAACTGTTGTTGCTACTGGGTTTCTGAGCCATTCGGCGATGCCGTACTCCAGGCATGGATCGGAGACTCAAGTTTAGGTTGCGGGCCCCAAAATGCGGGGGTGGGCGCTGCTCCGACCCGCTGGGCGATCGCCTGCGGCCCGGTCTCCGGCTGGCACGGTCTCCAGCTGGTACGGTCGGGACACGTTGAACCCGCTCCGGTGCTCGATCTCACCGATTTCAAGCGCGACCTTTCCGAGCTCACCGACCGCCTGGGCCATGCCCAGGACTGTCTTTGACGTACCGGCCCTGAACGCCCGCCAGCAGGATCTGGAGCAGCTGGCTTCCCAGCCCGACTTCTGGGACGACCAGAAGCAAGCCCAGACCAAAATGCGCCAGCTCGATGAGGTGAAGGCCCAGCTTGAGCAGCTGAACCGCTGGCAGGCCGCCATCGACGATGGCCGCGCCACCCTTGAGCTCTACGACCTCGAACCCGACGAGGAGCTCCTCCAGGAGTCGAATGCCGCCCTGCAGGTTCTCAAGGGTGATCTGGATCGCTGGGAGCTGGAACGCCTGCTCAGCGGCACCTACGACAAAGAGGGAGCAGTGCTCAGCATCAATGCCGGTGCCGGCGGCACCGATGCCCAGGACTGGGCGCTGATGCTGATGCGCATGTACACCCGCTGGGCCGAAGACCACGGCATGAAGGTCACGGTGGACGAGCTCAGCGAGGGTGAGGAGGCAGGGATCAAGAGCTGCACGATCGAGATCGAGGGCCGCTACGCCTACGGCTATCTCCGCAACGAGAAGGGCACTCACCGGCTGGTGCGCATCTCCCCCTTCAATGCCAACGACAAGCGCCAGACCAGCTTCGCCGGCGTGGAGGTGATGCCGAAGCTGGAGGAGGAGGTCAAGCTCGACATCCCCGACAAGGATCTGGAGGTCACCACCTCCCGCTCCGGCGGTGCGGGCGGCCAGAACGTGAACAAGGTGGAAACGGCCGTGCGCATCCTGCACATCCCCACCGGCCTGGCGGTGCGCTGCACCCAAGAGCGCTCCCAGCTCCAGAACAAGGAAAAGGCGATGGCCCTGCTGATGGCCAAGCTCCTGGTGATCGCCCAGGAACAGCGGGCCGCCGAGATCTCCGACATCCGCGGCGACATTGTGGAGGCGGCCTGGGGCAACCAGATCCGCAACTACGTGTTTCACCCGTACCAGATGGTGAAGGACCTGCGCACCCAGCACGAAACCACCGAGGTGCAGAGGGTGATGGATGGCGACCTCGATCCCTTCATCCAGGCCCTGCTGCGCCAGGGGGTGGAGGTGGGAGCGGATCCGGAGGCCTGAATCACCGCCTGCGGCCCCGCTGCCGCGGCCGCAGGTGACAGCATGATTCAACCTTGGCCGCTGCGGCGGCTCCGCCCGAGCAGCGCGCCCCGATGAGCCCTCAGCCGAACACCCGCCCCGAGGGCACCGCCTCGAACCGGCCCCTGCCGGATGGCCGTCCTGCGGCCGACACCGCCCGGGCCGAATCCTCCAGCTTCATCAAGCTGGCGATGCGCAACATGGTGCGAAAAGGCCGCCAGAGCCTGCTGCACTTCGGCCTCACCGCCGTGGGTTTGACGGCCTTCCTGGTGCTGATCGCCTGGCTGGGCCGGCCCAGCATGCCCCAGTGACTGCCTCCAACGCCACCGCCGCGGCGCCGCGGCAGGGTGCCCCCGAGCTGGACCTGGCCTTCCGGATCGAGACCACCGAAGGGGAACCCCTGCCGGCCAGCCTGGCGGGCCTGCTACGGGAGGCCGGGCCTCTCGGCGATGCCGCACGGGCTGAGCAGCACTGGCACGATCGGCTGGTGGGCTGGTTGGCCCAGCTCGCCCCAGAGCTTCCCGCCGACCTCCGCGCCGCGGCCTACAGCCTTGGCCTGCTGCTCACCGATGACGCCAGCATCGCGTCCCTCAACAGCACCTGGCGGCACCGGAACGAACCCACCGATGTGCTCTCCTTCTCCGCCCGGGAGAGCGACCTGGAGGATGCCCCGCCCCTGCCGCTGCCGCCAGGCCTGTTCGAGCAGGCCGGCCTGCTCGAGGAGGACGAGGACATGAAGAGCGACGACCTCGAGGGGGATGACATCGAGGGAGATGACAAAGAAGGGAATCGCGACGACGAGCCCTTTCTCGATGGTGAGCCTGGCGTCGGCGGTGAAACCGACGATGAGCCCCTTGAACTGGGCGACATCGTGATCTCTCTGGAAACGGCGGCCCGCCAGGCTGAAACCGGCGGCACCGACCTGGAAGCCGAACTGCTGTTTCTGGCCAGCCACGGTCTGCTGCATCTGCTGGGTTGGGACCATCCCGATGAGCCCAGCCTCACCGCCATGCTGGCCCGCCAGGAAGCACTCATCTGCGGCCGCTGAGCCGCAACGATGCGGCCCGTTTCGCTGCCACCCCCATCAACAGCGCTGTCCTGGCGGCGAAAGAGCCCGCAGAGGTTCCCCAAAGGGTGGTCATCACAACGGGCCGAAACGGAGAAGCGCACTAAGGTGCGGCCCATCGGGCAGACTTCGGTCGCAGGCATGCTGGTTCCAGATCCAACTCCCCCGACCCTGCGGGAAGTGCCACCACCGCTCCCCCGCCCGCAGGAAACCGATGTGCACCGTCGTGGTCGGCGGCTGCGGGTGGGGGCCTGGAAAGTTGCCGGCGATCTGCCTGCCAGCTTCCGTTATGCGGCCCAGGGTCTGGCCTACGGCTTCGCGAGCCAGCGCAATTTCCGCATCCACGTGATCACCGGGGCCGTGGTGTTCCTGCTGGGGCTGTGGCTGCGGCTGAGTCTCGATCGCCTGGCGGTGCTGGTGCTCACCGTGGCGGCGGTGCTGGTGCTCGAACTGCTCAACACCGCCACCGAAGCCGTGGTGGACCTGGCAATCGGACGGCAGTACCACCCCCTTGCCCGCATCGCCAAGGACTGCGCCGCGGCGGCGGTGCTAGTGGCAGCCCTCTCATCGATGATGATCGCCCTGCTGCTGCTGGTGCCGCCCCTGCTCACCCGGCTGGGCTTCTGAGCCGAACCCTCCCCGGGCCCGATCCGACAAGCTGGAGCGATCAGCCCTCCTTGGGCCGCGCTCGTGCCGGCGGCCTTCCGTTGCTTACGCCCTTCAGGCTGGAGCGCCCTGGGATCCGCCCTTTCGCCAGAATCCACGTGCCGGGCCGACCTTCCGCGTCAGCCCGGCGACCGGCCCCTTCTCCCGCCCATGTTCCTGGTTCTCGACAACTACGACAGCTTCACCTTCAACCTGGTGCAGTACTTGGGCGAGCTGGCCGCCGACCACCCCATCGCCGCCGAGCTGCGGGTGGAACGCAATGACGCCATGAGCGTCGAGGAGATCCGGGCATTGAATCCCGCGGCGATCCTGATCTCACCCGGTCCTGGCGACCCCGATCAGGCCGGTGTCTGTCTTGAGGTGCTGCGGGAGCTGGGACCCAGCGTGCCGATTCTGGGCGTCTGCCTGGGACACCAGTGCCTGGCCCAGGTGTTCGGTGGCCGGGTGGTGCGGGCCCGCGAACTGATGCATGGCAAGACCTCGCCGGTGCACCACCGGGGGCAGGGGGTGTTCGCCGGCCTGCCCGATCCCCTCACCGCCACCCGCTACCACAGCCTGATCGCGGAGCGGGAGAGCCTGCCGGAGTGCCTGGAGGTCACGGCCTGGCTGGAGGACGGCACCATCATGGGCCTCACCCATCGGGACCATCCCCATCTGCAGGGGGTGCAGTTCCACCCCGAAAGCGTGCTCACCCAGAACGGCCACCAGCTCCTGGCCAATTTCCTGAGGCTGGCGAGCCGCTGAAGCCCGTCGCAGCAGGGTGGGATCCGGCTGCAAAAACAATCCCTTCAAGCCCTGGAAACCAGCCCTTCAGCAGGGTGTGGCGCTGGCCCTGACCGGGCGTCTGCCAGGGCAGGCACTGCTAACTTCGCCCCACTGCCGGGACCCCTGGGGCCAGAGCATGCCCATGGCACCAAGCCGTTCCACCCAACCGTCGGCCCCCTGGGGTGGCCTGATCCCCCGCTGCCGCAGCCTGGCGGCCACTGGGGCCACCTTGGCCACCGGGGCCCTGCTGCTGTCGCTTACGCCCACCGTGGCCCGGGGGCAGGGTGGAGGCGTCACCATCACCAGCTACGGGCACAGCGCTCTGCTGATCAGCGGTGGTGGCGCCCGGGTGCTGCTCAACCCCTTTCAGTCGGTGGGCTGTGCGGCCGGGCTGGCCGAGCCCCGGGTGAGCGCCGATGTGATCCTGGCCAGCAGCCAACTCAAGGATGAGGGGGCCCCGGTGGCCTCCGGGCGCTTCCTGGTGAAGCCCGGCTCCTACCGGGTGGCCGGACTCTCGATCGAGGGCATCGGCGCTCCCCACGACCGGGTGGGGGGCAAACGCTTCGGCCCCTCTACCCTGTGGCGCTGGCGCCAGGGGGGCCTGGAGTTCGCCCACCTGGGCGGAACCGCTGCTGCGATCGCGCCGGACGATGCCGTGCTGCTGGGCCGCCCCGATGTGCTGATCATCGGCGTCGGCGGCGGCGCCAAGGTGTACGACGGCAAGGAGGCTGCGGCGGTGGTGCGCCAGCTGCAGGCACGCCGGGTGATTCCAGTGCAGCACCGCAACAGTGGCCCCACCGCCAGCTGCGACCTCAGCTCGGCCCAGCCCTTTCTGGATGCCATGGCCGGCACCCCGGTGCGGCGGGCGGGCGGCAGCCTCACGGTGGTGCCACCGGTTGGCGATGGCACCGTGATTGAGCTGATGCGCTGAGGCCCGGCGGACTCCACCGGATCAGTCCAGGCCCTGAGACGGGCCCTGAGAGACCAGCTCAGGCCCTGAGAAATGGAGCGGGCCACGGAACTCCGCAAGCTCGACCTGATCGACACTCTCTATCTATGCCCCGATCGTGATGGTCACCGCCGTGCTGGCGACAGCCCTGGCCAGGTCGATGAGCTGAACACTCCTGGCGCTCAGACAGGCCTAGCGTCGCAGGTTGCGAAAGCCTCCCAGAAGCGCTGCATCTGCTCCAGGTTGCCGAGGCTTACCCGCAGGGAGCCATCGATCAGGGGCTTGCCGGCCATCGAGCGCACCAGAATCCCTGCCTCCCGCAAGGCCTGATCCACCTCGGCGGCGGGCCGGCGCGGCCAAATCAGGAGGTAGTTGCCCCCCTCCACGTGGTGGCGCACCCCGGCTGCCTCCAAGCGCTCCACCAGCCATTGGCGTGCCGCCAGCACCTCGGCCACATAGGCATCCACATAGGCCTGATCCGCCAGAGCCGCGAACGCCGCGGTCACCGCAAAGCTGTTGATGTCATAGGGCCCACTCACCCGGCTGACCCGATCCACCACGGCCGCCGCGCCGATCGCGAAACCGATCCGAAGACCGGCGATGCCGGCGGTCTTGGAGAGGGAGCGCAGCACCAGCAGGTTGGGAAAGGGGGCGAACGGGTCGGCCCCGGCAGCGGTTGCGAGGGCGGCCGTTGCTGGGGAGGCAGCTTGGGCGGCAACTGCGCTGGCGGCCATTGCTACGGCATCGGCGGGTTTCTGCCCCTCGGGCTCCTGACCCCCTAGGCCCAGCAGCAGGGGCAGCACACTGTCCCCCGTGAAGGCCTCATAGAGCTCATCCACCACCACGAGGGTGTGGGGCGCGGCGGCGGCCAGGGCCAGCACGGCTTCGGGCGCCAGGCGGGTGCCGGTGGGGTTGTTGGGGTTGCAGAGCAGCAGCAGGCGGGGCGGACACCAGCCCTCAGAGACTCCCGATGGGGGGCCGGTGAGGGCCGCCAGAATCTCCTCAAAAGGAAAGGCGAAATCGGGCAACCGGTAGGGAATCGCCTCGATCTCCATGCCCTGCATGCGGGCGCAGGGGGTGTAATAGCCGAAGGTGGGACTGGTGGTGAGCAGGCGATCGCCGGGGGCGCCATAGGCCTGAAACACCGCATGGATGGCCGCATCCACCCCGTTGAACAGGCCCACCTGCTCGATCTGGAGAGAGGGCCGCCGAGCTGGTTGCTCCCGAAGCGATGCCACAGCGGCGGCGATCGTTCCCGGCGTTTCCGCCAGCGAGGCCAGCACGGCCTCCCGCATGCCGTCGTATTCTGGATAGATGGCGTAGTGGTCGGCCGGAATGGCTCGGATCGCTTCCACAACCTTGGGGCTTGGCCCCACGGTGTTCTCGTTGAAGTCGAGACGCAGCAGGCCACGGCGCCCCTCCAGAGGGGCGCTGTAGGCCTGGAGGCTCTCCACCTCCGGGCGGGCCGGCGGCGGCTGCGCGGCAATGGGGGCGTGCCCCTCCGATAGCACCCCCTGCGTGGCTGGGGCCGAATCTGTTTCGGAAGCCCGCGGGGCCGGCGAGGCCGCCTGGGGTGCAGCGGATCGATCCATCTCCCGACGCTAAGGCGCGGGCCTCAGGGATGCCGCGGGAGTCCAGCCAAGCTGGGGCGGACCTACATCCGCTCCAGGGTGGGAATCCCCAGCAGGCCCAACCCGAGCTTCAGGGTGTCGGCCGTCAGGCGACAGAGCGCCAGGCGGGAGCCCCGCGCCTCCGGTGGGGCCTTGAGAACCGGCACCTGGTCATAGAAGCGGTTGAACACCTGGCTGAGTTCAAACAAATAGGTGCAGAGCCGGTTGGGCAGCAGTTCCTCCTCCACCTCGGTGATCACCGCATCGAAGCCCAGCAGATGGCGCACCAGGGCCCATTCCTGGGGTTCCTGGAAGCTCAACAACGCTCCAATGGGGCCAGCATGGAGGGCTGATCCGGCGCCGAGCGAGCCTGTGGTTGCCGTCTGCTCCCCAGCCGCGTTGTCAGGCTCTGTTGCGCCCGCTCCATCGAGATCAACCCCCTTGCGTGCGATGCCGGCGATCCGCACCACCGCATAGAGCAGGTAGGGCGCGGTGTTGCCCTGCAGGGCCAGCATCCGATCGAAGCTGAACTGGTAGTTGGTGGTGCGGTTCTGGCTCAGGTCGGCGTATTTCACCGCCGCCAGACCCACGGTGGTGGCCACGTGGCGGATGAAGGCCTCATCCTCCTGGCGACCCTCCTCGGCCAGGCGGCGGCGCAGGTCGGCCTCGGACCGCTCCACCGCCTCATCAAGCAGATCCTTCAGGCGCACGGTGTCGCCAGATCGGGTCTTGAGCTTCTTGCCGTCCTCCCCCTGCACCAGGCCGAAGGGCACGTGCTCCAGCCGGCGGTCCTCGGGAATCCAGCCGGCCCGGCGGGCCACCTGGAACACGCCGGCGAAGTGGCTGGCCTGGCCGGCGTCGGTCACATAGATCACCCGGCGGGCGCCATCGCCGGCGGGCGCCGCGGCAAAGCGGTAGCGGATAGCGGCCAGGTCGGTGGTGGCGTAGTTGAAGCCGCCATCGCTCTTCTGCACGATCACGGGCAGCGGCTTGCCCTCCTTGCCGCTCACCCCCTCGAGGAACACGCAGCGGGCGCCCTCGTCGGTCACCAGCAGGCCGGTGGTCTCCAGGTCGGCCACCACGGCCGGCAGATAGGGGTTGTAGAAGGATTCACCGCGCTCCTGGAGATCGATGCCCAGGCGGTCGTAGATCAGCTGGAACTCACGCCGCGACTGGTCGCAGAGCAGCTGCCAGGCCCGGCGGCTCACCGGATCCCCCGCCTGCAGCTTCACCACCTCCTCGCGGGCGGTGGTCTGGAACGCCTCGTCCTCATCGAAGCGCTGCTTGGCCTGGCGGTAGAAGGCCACGAGATCGCCCAGGTCCACCGCATCGGCGGTGGAGAGGGCCTCGGGCGCCACCTGCTTGAGATGGGTAATCAGCATGCCGAACTGGGTGCCCCAGTCGCCCACATGGTTGAGCCGCAGCACCGCATGGCCGCGGAACGCCAGCACCCGCGCCAGGCAGTCGCCAATGATCGTGGAGCGCAGGTGCCCCACGTGCATCTCCTTGGCGATGTTGGGGCTGGAGAAATCCACAATCACCGGCTCCGCTGGCGGCGATGGCGCCACGATGCCGGCCGCGCCCCCCGCATCCGGAGCTGCACCGGAGCCGCCCACTGCCGCGGCCGCCCCTGCCAGGGGCACCCCCAGCCGGGAATCCGCCAGCCGTGACGCCACCTCGGCCACCAGGGCCTCCGGGCGCAGGGTGAGATTGATGAAGCCCGGCCCCGCGATCTGGGGGGGAAGACAGAGGGCCGTGAAGGCCGGATCGGCGGCCAGCTGCTCCACGATCGCAGTGGCCACCGCCCGCGGCGGCTGCTGCAGGGGCCGGGCCAGGGCCAGGGCCCCATTGGCCTGAAAGTCGCCGAATTCCGGCTTGCTGGCCGGGGCCAGCTGGGGATCCAGGGAGGCGCCGCTGACCCGGGCCGCAGCCGCCCCCTCCGGGAAGGCCCGCTCCAGGGCTTCCTCCAGCTGGCGGGTGAGGGCTTGGAGAACGCACAACATGAAAGGTCCACCAGGCCGCAGGGCGGCCAACACCGACCACGATCATCCTTCCCCGCCCAGCGCCACACCGGAGGCCAACGCGCAGGCCGACCGGGAAAGGCAGGAAAGAAGGCATAAGAAATCAACCCAATTCCTGGCGCCAAACGCCGGCACGGCATGAGTCCTGCCAACCGCAAACCCGCGCCTATCAGGAGTAGCGGAGAACACAAAAGCAGTGGCGAACAACACCTACAGAACATGTCGTCTACACCAATAAAATGAGCAAAACCTTCTCTGTAGCTGCGGTGTTGGGGCGGAAATCAGTCACTTCATCAGAAGCACAAAGAAATCTCATGCGCTTTTCTCAGGAAATTCTTAGCTGGCAGATCTGATGCAGATTTACGGTTATTTCATTCGAGTTCAGCAACATCTCCATGGGCGCTTCCACCTCCTACCTCGACCTCCTCCTCCAGGCCGGCGGCAACGGTCGACGCGCTGGCGAAGCGACCGCCCTGGAGGCAGCCGCCCCCGAGGCTCCCCGGACCAGCGCGGAACCGGGCGGCAGCAACGACAGCACCATCGAGGACGATTTCGCCCGGGAACAGGCCGGCGCCCCCTTCAGCCCAGCCACGGCGGGCTTACGCAGCTTCGCCAACCCCAGCGCCCCGGCTGTTGCCGCCGCTGCCACGGGCGCCCTGGCCGTGGACACCGGCGCCCCGACCATGGGCTCCAGCGTGCCGGCCGTGGGCCCGAGCGCCGATGGGACCCCGTTGCCCGATGCGATCGCCCCCGGGATCCTCTCCGGCGCCGATCCGCTCAGCCTGGCCGCTGCGGGCTGGAACACCCCGACGCCGTCCGAGGGCTCGAAGGCCATCTGTGATTGCCGGATCTGCCGCCAGGGCCTCCTGCCGGAGAACCAGGCCAGGACGCTCGAGGGCAAAACCACCACCGGCGCCGCCGCTGCGGTGACCAGCACCAGCGCCGGCCCGCTGGGCAGCAGCGTGGATCTGGGCCGCACCTTCTTCCTGCACAGCAACCCCACGGCCACGAAAACGATCTACCTGGATTTCAACGGCCACACCACCACCGGCACGGCCTGGAACAGCAACTTCGGCCTGGCCACGATCAACACCAGCGCCTACGACTTCGACGGCAATGTGAACGTGTTCAGCAATGCCGAGCTGGAGCGGATTCAATTCATCTGGCAGCGGGTTGCCGAAGACTTCGCCCCCTTCGGCATCGATGTCACCACCCAGGATCCCGGCACCGATGCCCTGGCCAACACCGGTGGCAGCGATAGCAGCTGGGGCGCGCGGGCAGCGATCGGGGGAGGCTATGCCGATTGGTATTCCTATGCAGCCGGTGGCGTTTCCTTCATCGACATCTTCGGCAACGCCGCCTATGGCCCCTCCTTCGTGTTCTCCAATGATCTGGGCATGGGGGATGAGAAATACACCGCCGAAGCGATCAGCCATGAGGTGGGCCATGCCCTCGGCCTCCTGCACGATGGCAGCAGCACAGGCGCCTATTTCAACGGCCAGGGCAGCGGAGCCACCGGCTGGGCATCGATCATGGGGTCGGGCTATTACCAGCCCGTGACCCAGTGGAGCCAGGGTGAATACGCGGATGCCAACAACAAAGAGGATGATCTGGCCACGATCAGCGGCAGCATCAACGGCGCCGGCTACCGGGCCGATGATTTCGGCAACAGCGCTGCCACCGCCCGGTTCCTGAGCGGCACCAGCCTGAACCAGTTCGGCATCATCGAAACCCGGAGCGACTCCGACTGGTTCAGGTTCAGCACCGGCACCGGCAACGTGAGCCTCTCGATCAGCAATGCCTGCCAGGCTTGGATCAATGATGGCTTCGGCAACACCAGCGCCACCCTGCTGGCGGGCCGCAGCCCCAACCTCGACATCGCTGCCAGCCTCTACAACGCCAGTGGCACCCTGATCGCCAGCAGCAACGCCCTCGACAGCCTCAGCGCCAGCTTCAACCTGAGCCTGAACGCCGGCACCTACTTCCTCCAGGTGGATGGGGTGGGCTTCGGTGATCCCCTCAGCACCGGCTACAGCGATTACGGCAGCCTCGGCCAGTACCTGCTCACCGGCAGCCTCAGCAGCCCCGCCTTCCTGGTGATCTCCGCCCCCACCACCCTGCTCACCAGCGAAGCCGGAGGCAGCGCCAGCTTCAGCGTGCGTCTCTCCCAGGCCCCCACGGCTGATGTGGTGGTTGCCCTCGCCTCCAGCAAAGCCCAGGAGGGTGCCCTCAGCATCAAGCAGCTCAGCTTCGACGCCAAAAACTGGAACACGAACCAGAGTGTGACCGTGCAAGGTGTCGACGACACCCTGCTGGATGGCAACCAGACCTACCAAATCAGCCTGAGCACCACCAGCGCCGATGCTCTGTTCAACGGCATCGCAACCAAAAGCCTGACAGCCGTTAACGCTGATAACGAGGTGGCCAACCTGGTGACGGGTGATGCCAACAACAACACCCTGTCGGCCACCAGTGCCAAAGACATCCTCACCGGCGGCGCTGGTTCAGACACCTTCGTGTTTGCTTCCCTCTCCAGATCAACCCTGGCCAACTTCGATCGCATCACCGATTTCGCCATCGGCGTCGATCGCATCGATGGCCCCAGCAGCGTTCTGGCCAGCAGAATCAGCCGTCTGGGTGCTGTCAGCACCTTCGACGCCCAGGGTATCGGCGCGCTGTTGACAACCACCTCCTTTGCGGCCTTCCGGGCGGCCACCTTTACCTTTGCCGATCCAGCCGGCATGCGCACCTTCCTTGCCCTCAACGATGGCAACGCCGGTTTCACCGCCAGCAGCGATGCCATCGTGGAGATCACCGGTTACTCCGGTTCGCTGAGCACCCTGGCTGTGGTCTGAGTTCAGGCGGCGGGCAGGCCGAGCATCGATTCCAACCCTGCGAGCACCACCTCGCTGGTGAGCTTGATGCGGTAGCGGCAGGCCTGGGTTTCGCTGCAGTCGAAGCTGCCGTGCTCCCAGTACTTGTTGCTGCCGGCCCCGCCGCCGCACACCCCGAAGTACTCGCATTCGGCCCGGCAGCGGGCGATGCCGGCGCGCAGATCCCGCTCCATCCGCTGGAACTTCTCGGTGGCCACGATCGAGGCAAGGGAATCGCGCTGCACATGGCCGAGTACGAAGTCGCCGTACTCCTCGGTGTGCACAGAAAGCAGTTCGGGATCGAAGGTGGAGAAGTTGCCGCGCGCATCCACATTCACGATCGCGAACGGATTGTTCATGTCGGTGCGATCGATGCGGCTGTCGCTACCGGCCAAATAGCAGAGGCCCTCAAATTCCCGCACCCGCATGTCCTGGGGCCGCTCCTGCCAGAGCTGCCAGAACCGCTCCAGGAACTGGGTGTACAGCGCTTCGGTGTTCGGACGGCTGAGGGTGGATTGCAGGTTCTCCCCCTCGGTTTCCTCCATGTTGAAGGCCACATCGCGGATGCCGTGGTCCACGAAGAAGTGGAACATCTCCTCGGGATGGTGCAGCGCCTCCTCGGTGAGCACGCTGATCACCTGGAAATGGATGTCGTGGCGCTGCAAGGCGGCGATGCCCCGCATCGTGGCCGCATGGCTGCCGAGACCGGTGCGGGTGCGGCGATGGCGATCGTGCAAGAAGGCCGGTCCATCGAGGCTCACGCCCACGTGAATGCGGTTGCGCGCGAAGCAATCGCACCAGGCGTCATTGATCACCATGGCGTTGGTCTGCACCGACTGGCGGATCTCCAGCGGCGGCCCCGCCCAGCGCTCCTGGGCCCGGCGGATGTGTTCACCGGCCTCGTCGTAGAAGGCGATCGGAAGGGTGAGGGGTTCGCCCGCATGCCAGAGCAGGGTGAAATCCCCGCCCAGGTACGGACTTTCCAGCACCCGCGCCAGGGCCGCATCGAGGATCTCCATCGAAAGGCGATGGCGGTCGTTGCGGCTGGGCAGGTAGCAGTAGTCGCAGTCCAGGTTGCAGTAGGGGGTGGGCTGGATCACCAGCAGTTCCAGGGGGCCGTATCCCTCGGGATTGCCCGGCGGTAGACCCTCCGACCAGACCTCTCCCCCCGAGAAGCACCCGGGCGCGCCAGGCGTGCCGGCGCCGCAACCGTCGCCATCACCGCGCCCATCGATCTCGCCGAGAACGCCCTCGAGGCCGCTCATAACCACGTTCTCGGCTGGCTGCAAGGCTGCAACGCCAGGGGAAGAGTCGGAAGCCAGGGCATCGCTGGCGGGTGGAGTCTCGGCCGGAAGCGGGCGAAGGGTCACCGGATCACCAGCGATTCAGGAAGCCCCCATTGCGGAAGCCTCCACCATTGCCCCAGCCGCCATTGCGGAAGCCACCGTTGCCCCAGCCACCGTTGCGGAAACCGCCGTTGCCCCAGCCACCGTTGCGGAAGCCGCCACCGTTGCGGAAGCCCACGCCGGGGGCATTGGCGAACACCCAGGCGAGCTTGCCATCGGTGGAATCGGCCGCCCCGGGAGCGGCTGGATCGATCCCATCACGGGCCCGCAGGGCAGCGCTGATGCGACGCAGCCGACCCTCGAGGCTCTCGGCGCCGACCGGCTCAACCTGGCCGCTGCTGATGGAAGGGGAATCGGGGTGGGTTTGAGCGGTACGACTGGCCGCCATGCCCGCCGAGGGAGCGAGGGCAGCCAGCAGCAGCAGGAAACCGAACAGACCGGAGCGGGGGATGTAGGCCATCGGATGCAGGGGAAGGTGCCGGAGGGAGAGCGATAGAGCGAGAGTCGGCCGATCAAGGCGCCGGCTTGGCCGCGGGGACGGGAATCAAGAGCAGGGCTTCGCGGCTCAGGAGACTGCTCTGGAAAAAGCCGCGGATCCGCTCGACGGGGATGCCCAGCACGCCGTTGGGCCCGACCCAAGGATCGATGCTGGCCACGGCATCGGGCTGCCCCTCGAGGTAAGCCGCCTGCTGCTTGGCGATGGCGAGATTCACCACATTGATGAAGTCGGAGCTGTTCTGCGGCACGATGCAGCCAACGCCATAGGTGGCGAAGGGTTCATCGGGCACCAGGCGAGTGGCCGAGAGGTTGCGGGTCTTGCGCAAGCCGGCCAGCACGTTGGAATCGCCCAGCACGCCATCCACCTTGCCCTGCTTGAGGGCCGTGACGGCGGCATCCAGGGAGTCGAACGACACCGGCTTGGCCGCGGGTTGCAAGCTGCCGATGGCGGTCGCCCCCAGGGAGCCGCTCACCGTCGCCACCCGGCGGCCTGCCAGGGAGGCAGGGCTGCCATCGATGGCGGCCGATCCGGTGAGGAAGCGCAGGCCAGAAAGGCCGATCGGCAGGGAGTAATCCACCACCATCTCCCGCTCCCAGCTGAAGGGAACGCCGCAGGCCAGGGCCGCGCTGCCACTGGCGACGGCCTGAACCATCGCGGCGGTGTTGGCCACCGGCACGAAGCGGATCTGCACCTTGCCGCCGAGCTGGGCACTGAGCTCTTTGTCGATGCGGCGACCCACCTCGATGGCGTACCCCACCGGTTCACCCTTGGCATCGAGGGTCAGCAGGGGAGGGGAATCGGTGGTGCCCACCATCACCAGCTCGCCGGTGCGCAGGGCCTTCTCCAGCACCGTCTCGGCCGAAGCGGCGAAGGGGGAGAAGGCCAGGGCGAAGCCGGCGGCCAGGGGGAGCCAGCGGAGACGGCGCTGGAGAGGGCTGCGCTGGGCCCGGAGGCCGGACTTGATCACGGAGGGCACGGCCACAGGCGGCTCGGATCACACCTCGACAAGCTATGGAGCAGGCCAGGGATGGTCAACCGATGGTGAAGCTCTGTAAGCCCTGGGCCGGCCTCTCCCACAGAGGCTCCTGACCCTTTCCCCAGGCAGTCCCCCGGCGATCCGACGAACCCAGGCCGATCAGGCCAGCACCGGCTCGAAGCGCATGCTCAGATCCAGCCAAGCGGAGCGGGTGATCGGGGCACTGGTGGAGATCAGGTCGATACCAGTGGCGCCGTAGGCCCGGAGCTGCTCGGGCCGCACCCCGGAGGCCTCCAGCACGACGGCACCGGATCCGCCGGCGGCCATCCGCTCGGCCGCCAGGGCCCGCAGCCGCGGCACCAAGGCATGCAGAGCTTCCGGACTGAACTCATCCAGCAACACCGCATCGGCCCCGGCCCGCACCGCCGCGTTGGCCTCGGCCTCCGTCTCGGCCTCCACGATCACCCGGGCCGGCCAGGGAGCTGCGGCACGCACCGCCGCGATCGCCGGGCCGATGCCACCGCTCCAGGCCAAGTGGTTCTCCTTGAGCATGGCAGCATCGTCGAGGCCCAGCCGGTGATTCACCCCGCCACCGCAGCGCACGGCGTATTTCTCCAGCACCCGCAGGCCCGGGGTGGTCTTGCGGGTGTCCGCCAGGCGAACGCCCGTGCCCTCCAGCTCCGCCACCAGCGCAGCGGTGGCGGTGGCGATGCCCGAGAGCCGCATCGCCAGGTTGAGGGCGGTGCGCTCCCCCGCCACCAGCGCGGCGGCCTGGCCCTCCAACTGGAGCAGGCGCTGACCGGCGCGTACCGGCTCCCCATCGGCCACCAGCCGGCGCACCACCACCGCCGGATCCAGCAGCCGAAACAGGGGCTCCACCAGCACGCCGCCACAGAACACCCCTTCGGCCTTGGCCACCCAGGACCCTCGACCCATCCGTCCCACCAGGGCGGGGGCGGTGAGATCCCCACGGCCCAGATCCTCGGCGAGCCAGGCCCGCAGCAGGGGCTCGATCAGAGCGGCGGGCAAGGCCAGGCCGGCGGCTGTCGGTCCGGGAGCAGCTGAGGCAACAGCCAAGCCTCCAGACATCGGGCCCGGCACAGGATCAGAGGATGATGTGATCGGCACAAAACCTGGCGCGAGGATCCCCAGACTTGCCGCAGCACCGAGAGCGGCGGGAACAGCAGGAGCGGCGGGCGCGGCGGGCGCGGAATCATGTCCGCCGGCGGAACCCCCGGAACCAAAGGGGTCTGGATCGGAGTGCACAACCATGAACGACAGGACCGGGGGCGGCCCAGCGAATCCCCTGCAAAGGAAGGGGAACGGGCGCCAACAATGGCACCAGCACAGGCCGGCGCCAGCCCGGAACCCGATCCGGCGGCACGGGCAGCCGCCAAGGAGCGCCAACCGGTTCACTTGCCGATGCAGAAGCGACTGAACACCCGATCCAGCACCGCCTCACTCACCTCCTCGCCGGTGATCGCCCCAAGGCTGCGGGTGGCATCGCGCAGGTCGATCGTCCAGAAGTCCCAGGGGAGGCCCGCCGCCGCCGCCGCCAGGCAGCGCTCCAGGCTCTCGGCCGCCGCCGCCGCCAACTCCCGCTGCCGGTCATTGAGGGCCACGGCGATCCCCTGCAGGGCCTGAAGTCCGCAGCGCCGCAGCAACAGAGCCCCCAGAGCTTCGGCGCCGGCGCCGGTGCGGGCACTGATGGCGAGATCGGCACCGGCCGGCGCCCCCTCCGGAACCTCCACAGCGCCGACCTCCAGACCGCCGACGGCAGGGAGCGGCGAGATGACACTGGATGCCGCGGCGGGATGGGCCTCCTCCACCCCAGGCCCGACCGTCAGCGGAGGCGTTTCAGAGCCGTGTTGCAGAGAGACGGGCTGTAGCGGGGCTTGCAGCAGATCGGCCTTGTTGCCCACCCGCAGCACCGGCACGCCCTCCGGCACCAGAGCCGCCAGGGCTTCATCCTCCGCCCTCCAGCCAGCGCTCAGATCAAACAGCAGCAGCACCGCATCAGCAGTCGCCAGGGCCTCCCGGCTGCGTTCGATGCCGAGACGCTCCACCGGGTCCGTGGTGGGCCGGATGCCGGCGGTGTCAAGCAGGGTGAGGGGAACACCCTCCAGCACCAGCTCGCTCTCAAGGAGATCGCGGGTGGTGCCGGGGAGATCGGTCACGATGGCTCGCTCGCGGCGGCTGAGGAGATTGAGCAGGCTGCTCTTGCCCACGTTGGGGCGACCCACGATCGCCACCCGCAGCCCCTCCCGCAGGATCGCGCCCTGCCGGGACTCCGCCACCAGCTCCAGGAGAGCGCGGCGAACTACCTCCAACTCGGCCACCACCGCATCGGCCTTGAGGGGGGGCAGATCCTCCTCGAAATCCACCCGGGCCTCCAGCTCCGCCAGCTGATCCAGGAGCCGCTCCCGCAGGGTGCCGATGCGCCGCTGCAATCCCCCATCCAGGCCCGCCATGGCCAGCTGGGCGGCACGGCGGCTGCGGGCCGCCACCAGCTCCATCAACGCCTCGGCCCGGGTGAGATCCAGCCGGCCATTGAGAAAGGCCCGCTGGCTGAATTCGCCGGGACCCGCCAGCCGGGCGCCCGCTTCCAGCACCAGCTCCAGCACGCGCCGCACCGCCACCAGGCCGCCGTGGCAGTGGAACTCCACCACGTCCTCGCGGGTGAAGCTGCGGGGGGCGCGCATCAGCAGCAGCAGGGCCTCATCCACCCGCTCGCCGCTGGCCGGATCCACCACATGGCCGTAAAGCACCCGATGGCTCTCCCACATCTGATCGCCCGGTGCCGCGAACAACCGCCGGCCGATCGCTTCGGAGCGCGGGCCGGAGAGGCGCACGATCGCCACACTGCCCTGGCCGGGGGCCACCGCGGTGGCGATGGCCGCGATGGTGTCACCGGGATCGATGGTGTCCCCGAGATCACCGGAATATCTCTTCCCGCCCCTAGGGTCTGGACCCCATTCGGGTGCAGCACCAGCCACCGGATCCATGCCGCGTCGTGATCGCCAGTCTCCGCCCCGGCCAGGATCGCCCGACCCTGGGTCGCGGGCCCGGCCGGGAGGTCGGCGGACGTTAATGGGGAGCCTGGGGGATCGGTGCGGTGCCCTAGGGCCCTGGCTGATCCACAGGCTTCGCTGGCTGTGGCAGCAGGACGGCAGCCCCGCCCACCGGGCCCGGGGGCTGGCGGCTGGGGTGTTCACCGGCTGCCTGCCGTTCTTCGGACTCCAGATCGTGCTCGGGGTGGACCTGGCCGCAACGATCCGCGGCAACCGGATTCTGGCGGCGGCGGGCACCTGGATCAGCAATCCCCTCACCACCCTGCCGATCTGTTGGCTGAATTACCAGCTGGGTGCCCTGCTGATCGGGCCTGGTCCTGCCTGGCCGGGACAGGCTGAGCTGAATCTGGAACGGCTAGGTGATCTGGGCTGGGCCTTCACCAGTCGACTGCTGCTGGGCTCGGTGGTGATGGGAATCCTGGCCGCTGCCGTGGTGGGGGTGGGGTGCTGGCGCTGGTTTCACCACCGCGAACGCCGGAACCGGTTGGAGCGGGGATGAATCCTTGATCGCCAGCCCCGATGATGTGATTCGATCACGCCTACAACGGCGCCAAGACCCTCATCAGCGATAGGAATCCATCACGAGCCAAGGAGCCAACGGTCACAGCAACTGGCACAACAACAGGCATCACCGCAGAACATCAATCAGCGCAATAAGATCCACTTAACAGAGAATCACCCTGGCGTCAGGCAACGATGCAACACCAGGGCGTACAGCGATCCCGTTCGCTCAAGAATTGCTGAGCCCTGGAAACACCATCAGATCGATGTGGCCGCCGGAAGGCTGGCGCCATTCGCGGAATTCGGCCGCTAAGGCCTTGTGCTCTTGGGGAAGAGCCTGCGCCTCAAGATCCTGGAGGCGCTGATGCACCAGATCCAGGGTGTTGTCGATCAGCTGGGCGGCCTGTTCGGAAGTCATGGCACCTCGGAAGAAGGGCGGGGCGTTGACATGGCACCGTTGTAAGCGGGCCGATCGAGGCGGGTTGTAACACCGGACACGGGGCTCGGGACCTGTGGGCGGACCCTCACCCTGGGCCGGCAACCATGCGTTGGAACCTTCCCCACTGGGGAGGACCAGTCGTCGTGCTGGTCGAGCGCCTCTGCTCCAGCTGCTCGATCACCGGGCGGCACACAAAACTGATTGGTGCATGGTGCCGCAACTTCAGGGGAGATCAAATCGACCAGGATGCAGGGGAGCCATACAGGTGCCTGTTAGGCTTAACAGACTAAAAGCCAGGCCATGAACATCGTCTGCACAATTGACAATAACTATATCCGCCACTGCGCCGTAATGCTGCGCTCTCTGCGCGACAGCAATCCAGGCGAGGACCTGCACGTTTACATCGTTCACGAAAAGCTTGACCCCGAAGAGAGGGGGAAATTCGTAAGCTACCTGAGCACATTTCTGCCTTCGGTTTCTTTCCTTCAGGTTGAATCTGGCCTCCTAAGCGCATTTCCCGTGTTTGGCCATATCAGCATTGCAACCTATTTCCGACTTCTGCTCCCATCACTACTGCCGCCCCTACTGGAGCGTGTTCTCTTCATTGACTCCGACATTGTGATCGATGGCTCGCTAGAAAAACTTTGGACAACGCCGATCGACGGCTATGCGATGGCGGCCGCCACCGACCGCAACCTTGACATGCAAAGGAAGAGGCTGGACCTGGCTCCTGATTCGCCCTATTTCAATGCGGGCGTCATGCTAATTGACCTGAATCAGTGGAGAAAAGAAAATGTTCTTGAGCGGGGCCTGAATTATGCCAAAGACAACGCCCAAAAGCTCAGCAACTGGGATCAGGATGTACTCAATCATCTCTTCGAAAAGCGCGTCCTGCTTGTTCACCAGCGCTGGAATGCAATGTCGCATCTTTGGGGACTTGATCCAGCCTGGCTCGAAGCCCGCGGCGGTCTTGATCAGGAAGAAAAGGAAGCCGTAGACAACCCTGCCATCATTCATTTTGCCGGTGGCGGTTTCGCCAAACCTTGGAACTATGAGTGCCCCCACCCATGGAAAGATCGATACCGATCCATTCTTGCCACGACTCCATGGGCAGGCACCCCCTTGGATGACGAGCCCATTCGTCGTGGCCTGCTACAGCGATCAGCCCAGAAGATCCGCCGTTTATTGGCGCAACGCTCCTGAGGCTAACGACCAGCTCTGTACTCTTCCCCTGGGATCAGTGGGTCACGGGGATGGCGTCGACCGGCTGGACGAAAGCGATGAACAACACGCAGGGCTGCTTGCTTAAGCACGTCGCCACATGGGGCACACCGGCCGGACCGTAGGCATAAGTGCCGGGACGAAGACGGGCGGATTGCTGCCCGTCGTAGCGAACATCCAATTCGCCAGAGATCAGAACGATGCGTTCAGCCGACGTGTGCTTGTGATGGGCCAGCACGCTGCCGCCCGGAACCTTCAAAAAAATATCGGCGTTCTCCTTGGCCGGGTCGCCGTGCAGCACGGCCAAGCCGCAACCCTTGGGAAGGAAAGCCGGACAGGGGCCCCACACCACCGCTGGATCATCGGGAGTGCGTGTGATGGCCTTCTCGGTGTCACCAGCCTGAACTCTGACCGTTCCCAAGGCCAGAGCAGTGAGCGCAGCGGTGGCGAGAAGCATCCGGCGCAGCCAAGGATGGGCCTGGCTGGCGCTGATTTTTAGACCAGAGGAGAAGGGCATCATCCCGTGTAATCCATAAAGCGGGAGTTTAAGCGGTGTTCTCTACAAACGCCACCGATCAGCAACGGTGTGGGGAGAGCACCATCACGACGAGGTCCAGCGCCAATGAATCGGGTTCAACCGATCCCCGTCCGGGCTAGATCGAGCACATCGGCCATCGAGCGGATCTGGTCCATGGTATCGCGCAGCTGGCTGGCGCTCACCAGCTCCACCCGCAGGTCGATGCGGGCCGGCTTGCCGGGGTTGGTGCGCACGCGGGCGTCGCTCACGTTGATGCGGTGGTCGGAGAGGCGGGTGAGGATGTCCTTGAGCACACCCACCCGATCGAGCACCTCGATGCGCAGCTGCACCGGGTAGCGGCGGCGTTGATCGTCGGCCAGGGGATTCCAGCGCACCGGCAAGCGGCGCTCCACCGGCACCTGGGCGAGGTTGCCGCAGTCCTGCCGGTGAATGGTGATGCCGTGGTTGCCGAGGGCCACGCTGCCCACGATCGACTCGCCTGGCAGGGGGGAACAGCAGCCGCCGAGGCGGTATTCCAGGCCCTCGAGGCCAAGGATCGGGCTGGCGCTGCCGGCCTCGGTGCGGTGCACCGGTGGTGGCGGGGCCGCCTGATCGGCCTGGGCCGTCACCGAGCGGGCCAGATCTTCGTTGCTGAGCACCGGCGTGGCGGCCGCGCTGGCCAGCCGCAGCTCCTCCCGCAGGCGGTTGAGCACCTGCTGCAGCGTCACGCCACCAAAGCCGATCGAGGCGAGCAAATCCTCGCTGCTGATCAGGTTGCAGCGCCGCGCCACCCGCGCCATCGCCTCGCCATGGAGCAGCGCATCGAAGCCCTCGCGGCCCAGCTCCCGCTCCAGCATGGCGGTGCCGCGCAGGATGTTGTCCTCGCGGTGACTGCGCTTGTACCACTGGCGGATGCGATTGCGCGCCGTGGGGGTGGCCACGAAGTTGAGCCAATCGAGGCTGGGATGGGCGGCCTTCGAGGTGATGATCTGCACGAAGTCGCCGTTCTGCAGCGGCGTGGGCAGGGGACAAAGGCGGTCGTTGATGCGCACGCCCTGGCAGTGATTGCCCACCTCGGAGTGGATGCGATAGGCGAAATCCACGGCCGTGGATCCCTTACGCAGGCCCACCACATCGCCGGAGGGAGTGAACACGAACACCTCCTCGTCGAAGAGGTCCTCCTTGATCGAGCGCAGGAAATCGCTGCTGTCCTCACCGGCATCCTCCTTCTGCCAGTCCACCAGCTGCCGGAGCCAGTTGAACCGTTCGGTGTCAGCGGCAGCGGGCGAGCCGCCCTCCTTGTATTTCCAGTGGGCGGCGATGCCGTATTCGGCCACCTGGTGCATGTCGGCGGTGCGGATCTGCACCTCGATCGGGCGATGGCGGCCGATCACCGCCGTGTGGAGCGACTGGTAACCGTTCGGCTTGGGCAGACCGATGTAGTCCTTGAAGCGGCCGGGGATGGGCCGGAAGGTGTCGTGCACCACCGCCAGGGCCCGGTAACAACTCTCCAGGTTGGGGCAGAGGATGCGCAGGGCAGCCACGTCGTAGATCTCGTGGAAGGCCTTCTGCTGGCGCTGCATCTTGCTCCAGATGCCAAACAGGTGCTTGGGCCGACCACTCACCTCACAGCTGGTCAGCCCCACGGCGGCCAGGCGATCCCGCAGCAGCTGCACCGTGACCGCGAGCCGTTCCTCCCGTTCACTGCGCTTGGTGGACACCTGCTGCTGCACCTCCCGGAACGCCTCGGGCTCCAGGATCTTGAAAGCCAGATCCTCCAGCTCCCACTTGAAGCGGCCGATGCCGAGGCGGTTGGCCAGGGGGGCGTAGATCTCGCGGGTTTCGCGGGCGATGCGCTGCTGCTTCTCGGGCTTCAGGGCGCCGAGGGTGCGCA